>OJOU01000204.1_pt1 | contig 26204 bp, 14 predicted proteins | sample 1598291 | NCBI WGS metagenome assembly OJOU01 (sample SAMN03922470, study PRJEB24848) | human gut metagenome | isolation source: stool sample | host: Homo sapiens | place: Germany | collected 2010-11 | reverse complement strand
CGGCACGAGCCTGCTCGTGCCGCAGGGAACTTATAAATTTCCCCCCCCCCTCGCCGCGCCGAATACCCGGAGTTAAGTAAAAGTCACCGCCCGCGATTGACGCGTGCATATTGCCGTATATGGCAATATGCACGCGTTTTTCATTGTGCCCGACCGGCAGCCGACAACTTTTCACCCAACCATAAAACACGAAACTATGACCTTAAATCTACGAGAATCCCTGAACTTCATCCTGAAGCCGGCGCTGTTGCTGGCGGGGTGTCTCTGCATGGCGTGCAGCAGCGGAGACAAACATGTCGACGATCCCGACGGACCCGACAATCCGGGCGGCGGCGATGAATACGAGGACATACAGGTAGTGAACGGCAAAGTCCGTTTCTATCTCCGCGAGGCGGAAAATTCCGTCCGCAAGGCCATGGGAACCGGCGAACGGGCATGGAGCAAATCGCTCGTCTCGGTCAACGGAAAATCCTATGCCGTCGAAAGCGATGAAAACGGCCGCTACTACGTCGAGGCGAGCGCTTCGAGCTCCGGGACCTACAACGCCATCCTGACCAATTCAGGCTCCTCCGGCTGGTACGGCTCTTCGGCCTATGCCGACGTGAAACTGCCCTACTCGCAGTTCTGGGCCGCCACGGCGGCATCGCTGCAATCGTATCCCATGTACGGCTCCTACACCAAGGAGAACGGCAACAAGCTGGTGTTCGACGACGCCTTCGCCGTGCTGGACCTGGCCCTGACCGGGTCGGCCAAAATCGCCTCGGTGAAGGTCGAGAACCTCGCAGAAAGCCCCCTGGCAGGCTATGCGAATTTCCTGCCCTCGCGCGGCTACCTCTCAATCACCGGCGGTGTCGGTTTCGCCGTGCTGAACTGCACCGACAACGGCAAATGCGTCTCGCTGGAGAGCGGCACGCCGAAACATTTCTACGTGATGCTGGCCCCGGGCGACTATCCGTCGGGCCTGAAAATCACCATTTCCGATTCGGAGCACCGCGCCATGGAGCACACGCTGACGACTGCGCAGCTGACGGCGGGGAAGGCCACGTCCGTAACGCTGAAATACGCCCCCGACGCCGACCTGGTGTTTTACGAGAGTTTCGACAATTTCGTCTGGGGCGGCAACATCATGGGCGGCCAGGAGTCGACGGGATACGCCCCGACGGCCGAAGCCGTCACCCCCGGTACGGGAACCGGACGCGACGGCTATGCGAACTCCTTCGAGAAGGTCGCCTACAACAACCCCGGCTCGGCGTTCATCCAGTCGAACACGTGGGACGAGATCAGCGGCAAAACGGTCGGCACGTCCCACCTGATGTCCGATTCGTACGTCGCAAGCCGCAATATCGCCGACTATACCTATATGTTCCGCTGCCAGGAATACCAGGGCTATCTGGCTTGCGGCACAGGTAACACGGGGCGGGGCATTTTCCAGACCGCAGCCCTGAAATCCATCGACGGCATACGTTCCGTGAAGGTTTCGTTCGATTTCTGCTACCAGTACGGATCGACGGACCTCCTGCTGTTCCAGGTGGTGAACGGCGGCATGATCGCATCGGCCTCCGTCGACGGCAAGAGCATCGCCCTGACGGCCGACAATTCGGGCTACACGAGCGCCTCGGGGAGATACATCGTCGAAAAGAGCCACGTAACGCTCCCGTCGAGCGAAGCGGCCGTCAAGAAGTGGCACAACGTGGAGGTCGTCGTAAACAACGCGACCGACGGCACGATGCTCTACTGGGCCGGCAACGACGTGAGCAGCGGCGTGCACGGCTTCTACGTGGACAATATCGAGGTCCGTGCGCTCGGCGAGATGGGCCGCGGCTCCGACAACCTGCGCGTGCTCTACTGGAACATCCAGAACGGCATGTGGTCCGACCAGGCGAACAATTACAACAACTTCGTCGCGTGGGTGAAGAAATACGATCCCGACATCTGCGTATGGTGCGAATCGGCCACCATCTACAAGGACAATACGAATTCGGCGCAAGCCTCCTCCGCCCGGTTCCTGCCCGACGGCTGGGCGGCACTGGCGGCCCGTTACGGCCACGCCTACACGGCCGTCGGCGGCTGGCGCGACAACTATCCGCAGACCATCACGTCGAAATATCCGATCGAGACGCTGCTGAAAATAACCGATTCGGACCAGGCGGGCAAGCCCGTGTCCCACGGCGCCGCCATTCAGCGGGTTACCGTGAAGGGCCGGACGATAAACATCGTGACGCTCCACACGTGGCCGCAGGCCTATGGATTCGGAGTCGGCTCGGCCGATCAGGCGGCGAGCGCCGCCAACAAGGAGGGCGACAAGTACCGCGAATTCGAGATCAAGTACATCTGCGCGCAGACCGTCAACAATCCCGCGTACGCTTCCTGTCAGGATTGGCTGATGATGGGCGACTTCAACTCGCGGTCGCGCGCCGACAACTGGTACTACGGCTATCCCGAGAACGACACCCGGCTGCTGGTCCACAACCACATTCTGGACCATACCGACCTCAAGGACATCATCGCCGAGCGCTACCCGGGAAGCTTCATATCGTCGACTTACGGCAACGCCCGTATCGACTACATGTATGCGTCGCCCTCGATGTACGCCCGCATAGTGAACGCACTGACCGTCATGGACAAGTGGACCACGGCGACCCAAAGCCCCTACGTGTCCAACTTCTACGACCCGTCGGACCACCGCCCGATTCTGGCGGACTTCGAGCTGAAACAGTAGACCTCCCGTCGATCAACCGACCCCAAATAAATAAAACCCAATCTTAACCTTTTTACCAATTATGAGAAAAACATTCCTGACGAAGGGTTTCGTCCGTTTTTCACGCGGATTGGCCGGAGCCGCATTAATCGCAGCGGCAATCGGCATCACGTCGTGTGAAACGCATTCGAACTCCGATCGTAACGAATCGATCAAGGTCTACGCGGACCCGATCGCAAAAGAGCCTATCGACGCCGGCATCGTCGGCGTGAAAGGCGGTCTCGCCAAACTCTACGTGGACGCCAACATCGACTTTGTCGCAACGTGGGAAGACGACGCAGCGACGCCGTGGGCCAAGGTGGTGGATTACTCTTCGACAGACCCCCAGACGGGGCTTCGCGTGATAACCCTGAAGGCCAACCGGCGCAGCACGACGTCGAGCTACTACACGCGGCGCACGGGCATGCTGATTTTGGCAGCCTCCGACGGCGAACTGAACTACAACCGGATAATCCCCATCCACCAAGGCTCCACGGCCCGCGTGAGCAATGATTTCGCGACCCTGAAGTACGGCAAGACCGACCCGCGCTTCACCGACGGCGAAACCCCGATCGACAACTGGACCACGGCCCAGAAAAACCTCGGGTTCACGTCCACGACGATCGAAGGGGAGGAGGTCGCCCACTGCTACGGCAAGAACGGCTACCTGAAACTGGGCGACGACAAGGGCCACGGAGCCGACCTGATTTCGCCCTACACCAACACGCTCCGCAGCGACTCGCTGCTGATGGTTTCGTTCCGCGCCGTGGCCTTCACCGATTACATGACCGGCGCCCGGGACGACAACAAGATCACGGTCGAGGTGCTCGGCGGGGGCGTCATCCGTGATTTCGCCCAATCCGAAAAGACCACGATCGACCTCGAAGCCGGCTATTACGACATTTCGAGCGAGGAGTTCCCCGAAGACATGTGGGAGGGTCACGATTTCCTCGTCTTCGTCGCCGGCACGAAAGCCAACCCGATTACGGCCAACACGCGGGTCCGCATCATCTGCGGCTCCCTCACGCAGAACTCCGCCGTCAACAACCGCATTTACCTCGACAATTTCTACATCCGCCGTCTGCAGAAGGTCGAAGAGGACTACTTTGCCGAAAACAACGGCAGCGGTAAGGACATCATCCTGGGAGCGCCTTTCGACGAGGAGGAACAAGAGTAAAAAAGAGGAACAAGTCGTTTCAACAAAAAAAAGCCTAAAATGAATAAAATTCTTCACTCAATAAGAGCATCCGTCCGAGTGATGTCGCTGGTGGCGGTACTGATACTGCTCGCGGCGCACACGGCGCCGGCAACGGCTCAACAAAAGGCCCAGACTGTCAGCGGAACCGTCCTCGACCCGGACGGCAACCCGCTGATCGGCGCCACGGTCGTGGTCGTCAAAGGCACGCAGGGCGCAGTCACCGATGTCAAAGGCAAATTCACCATCAAGGCCAAGCCTTCGGACAGCCTCCAGATTTCGTACCTGGGTTACAAGACCGAGACCCTGAACGTGGGTTCGCGGACGAACTTCACCGTCAGGATGGAGAAGGACTCCTCCACCGACATCGACGAAATCGTGGTCATCGGTTACGGCCAGGTCGCCAAAAAGGACCTGACCGGTTCGGTCGCGACGGTCAAGATGAACGACATCAAGGACGTACCGGTTCTTTCGGTCGACAACGCCCTTCAGGGACGTATCGCCGGAGCCGACTTCATGTCGACCACCGGTGAGCCGGGCGCCACGACCACCATCCGCATCCGCGGCACGCGCTCGATCAACGCGTCGAACGAGCCGCTGATCGTCGTCGACGGCGTGATGGACGCCATCCACGACCTGAACGACATCAACTCCGACGACATCGCGGGCATATCCGTCCTCAAGGACGCCTCCTCGACGGCGATCTAGGACGCCTCCTCGACGGCGATCTACGGTTCGCGCGGCGCCAACGGCGTCATCCTCATCACCACCAAGCGGGGTCTCGGCTCCAAGGGCAAGGTCAACATCACCTTCAAGACCGACATGGGCTTCTCCCAGCTGCCCCGTCAGCTCGACATTATGAACGCGTCGGAATTCGCGCAGTACCGCAACGACTACGCCTATTTCGGCAGCGACGCCAACCACCCCGACGTAGGCAAGGACACGCCCCTCTCCGGTTCGGTCTATTCCGACCCGCTCTCGCTGGGCGAAGGGACGAACTGGATCAACGAGATCACCCGCACGGCCCTCTATTCCAACTACGCCCTCTCGCTGTCGGGAACCAGCGACAAATCGTCGTATTACGCTTCGTTCTCCTACAACGACACCGAAGGTATCATCCAGGACAGCGGCCAGCAGCGTTTCACGGGACGTATCAACCTCGAACGCCAGTTGTTCAAATGGATGAAAGTCGGCTATACGGGTTCGTACACCTGGCGTCACAACGACCAGAACAAATCCTCCATCGGCGGAACGGCCTGGTACAGCAGCGCCCAGTATCTGTCACCGCTGCTCAAGCCGAACGACACGTATAACCCGCTGTATTACAACGGACAGAAGATCAACACGCAGCGTGCGCTGATCGACCTGAACACCTATTACCTCGAACGCCACTCGAACAACCACGCCTTCACGCTGAAACTGGAGCCGGTGAAGAACTTCACGATCAACAGCACCTTCTCCTACTATCTCTACCAGCGGCATACCTACCGTTACTATCCGGGAACCCTTCCCCTGAAAGGCGAGAACGAAGGCGGCGAGGCCTACCGCGCCGAGTGGGACGAGCACTCGTTCTCGTGGGAGACCACGGCCGGCTACAAGTTCGAGAAGAACGGCCATTCGTTCGACGTTCTCGGCGGTTTCTCGGCTTACAGTTTCGCCTCGCACGATTTCAACCTGAGCGGCAAAGGCTACATGGACGACGCCATCCTGTGGAACAACATGAACGCCGTGCAGGACAAAGAGACCTATTCGGCGGGCACTTCCTACTCGAAGAAAACCAAAACGTCGGTCTACGCGCGTCTGAACTACAACTGGAAGTCGCGCTATTACCTGACCGTGACGGGACGTTACGACGGAGCCTCGAACTTCGCGGCCAACAACAAGTGGGCGTTCTTCCCGTCGGCCGCCCTCAAGTGGAACATTTCGAACGAGAATTTCCTGAAGGACTGCAACTGGATCGACGACCTGTCGCTGCGCCTGAGCGCCGGTCTGACGGGTAACGACGCGATCAGCACCTACCGTTCGCTCGCCACCCTCTCCTCGACGACGGGCGGCTATCTGTTCGACGGATCGCAGCCCGTGGCGTTCTACCGCAGCCGCCTGGACTCCCCGGACCTCACGTGGGAGAAGACCACGGCCTACAACGTGGCGATCGACTGGTCGATGTTCAAAGGCCGCCTGAACATCACGGCCGAAGCCTACAAATCCAAAACGACCGACCTGCTGATGTCGCTGGCCGTTGCGGCCCAAACCGGTTACACGTCACGCTGGACCAACATCGGCTCGACCTCGAACAAGGGTATCGAGCTGTCGGTCGAGAGCCACAACATCGTCCGCCCGAAGTTCCACTGGTCGACGACGCTCACCCTGTCGCACAACGAACAGAAGGTCGACGACATCGGTTCCGAGGACTTCATTTCGGCCTACAACTCGCCGGGCAACAACCCCTACATGATGTACGGCTACGTCAAGGGCTACCCGCTCAACTCGCTCTGGGGATTCAAATACGGCGGCACGTGGAAGAGCGCCGAGGAACGCGAGGAAAACGCGGTGACGAAAACCTACGTCAGCCCGGCCAACACCGACGGAGGCCCGCGCTACTACGACACCAACCACGACGGCGTGCTCTCGCGCGAAGACCTGATCTACCAGGGCAACGCCGACCCCTATCTGTACGGAGGTTTGCAGAACACGTTCTACATCCACGGTTTCAAGCTGGGCGTCTACTTCGCCTACTCGCTCGGCGGCAAGATCTACAACTATTCGGAGATCTACATGGCCGGTTCGCAGTTCGCTAACCAGTACCGCTACATGCTGAACGCCTGGCATCCCGTCCGGAACCCGAATTCCGACATTCCGCGGGCCGGAGCGAAAAGCGACGCCGCGCTTCCGAGCGACTTTATGATCCACGACGCTTCGTACCTCCGGCTGAAGAACGTCACGCTGTCGTACACGTTCGACCTCAAGAAAAAATGCTCGTGGATGAAAGACCTCACCCTGAGCGTATCGGGCGAAAACCTCTTTCTGTGGAAAAAGTACAACGGATTCGACCCCGACGTTTCCAGCGAGGGAACCTCGTCGACGCTGCGCCGTATGGACCTGGGCGCCTATCCCAAGCCCCGCACCATCATATTCAGCCTTCAGTTGAGATACTAACCTAACAGAATTAAGACGATGAAACTCAAACATATATTCTACACGGCCGCGGCCATGGCCATGCTTTCGTTCCAGGCATGCACGCTGGACGAAGACACATCGGGCATCTCGAATCCCGACGACTTCTTCCGCAAATTTTCGGAATGCCAGTCGGTCGTAAACGGATGCTACATTCCGATCAAGTCGATCTACACCTATACCTACATGATCGCCACCGAGTGTGTCACCGACATCGCCTACTGCCCGTCGGGAACGCTCGACGCCAGCCTGGACATCTCGCCCGCCGTGCCGCGCATGGGTTCGACGGTCTGGCGCAACGGCTACCTCGGCGTACAGCGCTGCAACTTCGCCGTCAACGGCATCGAGCGCGCCTATAAAAACGAGGTGATCAGCGAGGAGCAGTACCACCAGCTGCTTTGCGAGGCGAAAACCCTGCGGGCGTTCTTCTACTGGACGCTGACCTGCTTCTTCGGCAACGTTCCGTTCTATTTCGACGACGTTACGGACAACGAGGTTTTGAGCCGGATTCAGGTGCTGCCGCGCATGGACGCCAACGAGACCCGCAACAAGGTCATCGAAGACCTTCAGTCGATAGCTCCCCTCGCCGCCCAAACCCGCACCTACGACAACGAAGCCAATCGTCTGGGAGCCTCCTGCGCCTACATGCTCATCGCCAAGATGGCCATGTGGAACAAGCAGTGGGACGTGGCGCTGGACGCGCTGGAGCAGATCGAAACGATTTACGGTCCGCTGTCGCAGTACGACTACGCCGAGAATATCCTGTTCCGGAACAAGAACACCCCGGAGTCGATCATGGAAATTCAGCACACCTACACCCAGGGCGCCCTTACCTACACGTCCAACGTGGCCTGCATCTGCCAGCCCTACCCGCGTGCGGCCAATTCGGCGGTCTACGACGGCGTGGAGATTCCCGAACTGGGCGACCAGGCGACCGTCTGGTCGGCGATGCGTCCGAACGTCTATTTCAGCCAGGGTCTCCAGTCCAAAATGGGCAAGGACATCCGCGCCAAGTACAACATGGCATGGGGATACGAGGACAAGACGTTCAACAGCACCAACACCCGCCCGTGGTGCGGACCGAAGTTCTGGTGTCCGAACATGCAGGCCTCGAACGACGGCAACAACTACAAGGTCTTCCGCTATGCCGACGCGCTGCTGATGATGGCCGAGTGCTATTTCTACAAGGAAAACTACGAAAAGGCGGTCGAATACCTCGACATGACCCGCACGCGCGCCAATCTGTCCAAGTACACCTTCCGCACCCCCGCGCGCCTCGAGGAGGAGATCCGCAACGAGCGCGCCCGCGAGCTTTTCGGCGAATTCCAGCGCAAGTACGACCTGGTCCGCTGGGGCATCTGGTACGAAGCCGTAACGGACAACAGCGACTACGCCTATCTGCAACTCAACACGGCTAACAGCCGGATCAAACCGTGCCACCGCTACTATCCCATTCCCGACACGGAGGTCACCTACTCGAAGAACAACCTCGACAACAACGAATACAAGGCTTACGGCTTGTAATAATCCGAAACTTTCAGACGAATGAAAACAATATTCAATAAACAGAAAAGATCGGTCGCCGGCGTACTGATCGCCCTGACGGCCCTGACGACGGCCCTGACCGGCTGCCAGGAGGATTTCGAGCTGGACCTGCCTCTGGCGGTCTCGGCGCGCGAACTTTCCCTAACCAAGGATGCCGGCTCGACGCACGTGCTGGTCTACTCGAACGGCGACTGGACGGCGCGCTTCACGCGTCCCGTGAAGTGGGCCTCCCTCAACAAACTCCAGGGATACGGCAATAACGAAATCGTATTCACCTATTCGGCCAACTACGGCATTTCGAGAAAGATCGGCGTCGTGTTCGAGAAAGGTTCCCTGACCGATACGGTGATGTTCTCGCAGGCCGGAGCCATCACCGACGCTTCGCTCTCGTTCTCGAAACCGGCGGTTACGCTGCTGAAGTCCCGGTCGCAGATCTTCACGCCGATCAGCACCAACCTGCGCTACTGCATCGACGATCTGGAAGCCAGCGTCACCTATTACGACAACGACGGCCTGCCCAACGATCCCGTCACCGTCCTGACCCGCGCCGAAGAGGGCGAAGAGGGCGGCGAAGGCGAAGGCGGCGACGAGCCGCAGGCGCAGCCCGTCGAACCGTGGATCTCCAACGTCTCGGCCACCTACAAGGGAATCACGTTCGAGGTCACGGACAACGACTCCGGATTCGCGCGCATCGCCGATCTGACCCTCTTCATCGAAGACGCCAAGGGCGAGATCACCAAATCGGTGCTCACCGTCACGCAAGGCATCGCCCTGCCGGCGCTCAAGCTGGACAGCAATGCCGAAACGTACGAAGGTTACGCCCAGGATTGCGCGGTTCCGGCCACGACCAACAACCTCGTGCCCTACTCCGACCAGATCGGTTACGACGTGGCGTACGACGTTCCCGTCGCGGAGGGCGCCGAGTGGATTCTGAAGCCCGCGATCACCGACGACGGCCTGACGTTCTCGCTGGCCAAAAACGAGGGTTCGGAGCCGCGCACCGCCACGATCCGGCTCAACTTCACCGACGAACACGGCAACTCCGTTTCGGCCTCGTGCAAAATCACCCAGAAGCCCTACCCGACCGCTGCCGATTTCGCCGCGGTGCGCGCCCTGACTCCGGGCGAGATCACGCTCCAGCAGTATATCGAAGGCTACATCGTCAGCGACCCCGACAGCAAGAACGTCGTTTCGAGTCCCCAGACCCAACAGTTCTTCTTCGACCGCGGCGAAAACGACCGGACGGCCTATATCGAGAGCCTTGACGGCAAGTGGGGCTTCTGCCTGAAATTCGCCTCCTCCGAAGACAACACGCCGGCCCGCTTCTCGAAGGTGCGCCTCTCCCTGAACGGGGCCACGCTCGAAAAGAAGAACTCCCCCGAGTGCTACACCATCACGGGACTTACCGCGGCCAACATCCTCGAAACCTCGACGCCCGACGAGTTCAAGATTCCGGTCAAGACGAAGACGATCGGCGAACTCACCGACGACGACATCTTCACGCTGGTGTCGGTCACCAACCTCGAAATCATGTGCAAGGACGGCGCCTACACCAACTGCACCGACGGCTATTCGTTCAAGGACAACATCAACCCGATCGGCACGGCTACCGCCCCGCGCTGGGACGTGGCCCCGCTGATGTGCTACGACAACACGGGCCGGACCATCTACATGCTGACCAATACGGCCGCTCCCTGGCGGCGTTTCAGCTCGGGCCGCGACCTGGATTTCAACTCCGTCGTACCGCAGGGTTCGGGCACGTTCCGCGGCATCGTCGTGGCTGACGACGTCGCCCCGATCCGCTTCGGCGACCTGGGCCGCTACCAGCTGCGCGCCATGACCGCCGAGGAGATCGCGCTGACCGACGAACCGTTCTCGAAAACCGTCGTCGAGTGGAACTGGAACGACCGCAAGACCGACCTCATACCGGAGATCGGCGAAGGCGAGATCAATAAATACGGCGCCACGCAGGGTGCCGCAGCGGACTTCAACAACGTCGTCTGCTCGGGCAAGGGAGGCGCCTCCTCCGAACAGAAAGGTCTGGTGGCAAACGGCGGCATCACGTTCACCCAGCAATGGTGGGATTTCGACGCCGACAAGGGCAAATACTTCGACATTTCGTTCTCCACGCAGGGAATCAGCGGTTCGAACATGGTCTTCGGCATCGTCTGGGGCCACGGCTCGATGAGCAACACGACCCTCTCCGGCCCGGCGCACTGGAACCTGCTCTATTCGGTCGACGGCGGAGCGACGTTCCAGGCCGTTCCCGACAGCCCGATCATCAAGAAGCGTTCGATCACGTGGTGGTCGACCACGTCGCAGGATTCGACCCCGGGCTTCACCGAGCACCTGCGCAAACTGCCCGCCGACTGCTTCGGCCGGGAGAAAGTGGTTCTGCGCTTGCAGGTGGCCGACAAGGTTACCGACATCGACCCCAAAGCCACGTCTTCGAACTACCTGACGGCGCTGGGCATCGAGAAGGGAACGCTGACGCCGTCCGTTGCGGCCGGTAACAGCCAGGCCCGTATCGGAACGATAACGGTACGCTACAACTAAACGAATTGCGGTCGCGCGGCGGATGCACCGTCCGCCGCGCACGGCCGGAACAAACAACAACGAATAAAACGTATAGAATATGAACTGTCGTAAATCGATATTTAAATTTTTAGGCATTGCGGCCGTATGCGCAGCCTCGGCGGCCTGCAGCGTCGACGACGCCGACGATCTGGCCCTGGTCAAACTGGGCGCGCTGAAGAAGGAGTTCGTCGTCGAAGCCGATGCGAATACGTTCGACATCGACATCTACGCCAACAGCGCCTTCCATATCGAGCGTATCAACCAGGCCGACTGGATCAGCCTGACCTGCGGTGAGACGGAGGACGGAAAGGGCGCCATCACCGCCGAATGCGAATTCAACGAAGGCTTCAAACGCAAAGCGGGCTTCGTGCTCTGCTCCGACGTGGACGCGCGCCGCGACACGGTCTACGTCAAGCAGAAGGCGCTCGTGGACGCCAAGATCGAGTTCGCCAACTCGTCCGTCATCGTCGCCGGAGCCGGCGGCAAGAACATCTCGCCGATCGAGACCAACATTCCCTTCTCGGAGATCACTGTCGACATCGAGTATGCCAAGGCCGACAACGCCGATTGGATCGAGAGTCTCGAAATCGTGGATTCCGAGAGCGAAAATCGCAGTCTGGCCATCACGACCGAGGCGAACGCCGCAGATGAAATCCCGCGTTCGGCTACCGTGTCGCTCTCCTTCACCGACGGCTGGGAGGAGACCGTCTCCGTCGAATTCAACCTCCTGCAGCGCACGGCGAAGGAGACCCTCGGACGTCAGATCACATTCGAGGAGTTCCGCCAAACGTATGCCATGAACAAGAAGGTCGAAGACTACGTCATCCTCGAAGGCATCGTGGTGAGCAACACCAAGAGCCACAATGCGGGCGAGAACACGCAAAGCACGACCGCAAAGATCGACTACAGCATATCGGACCGGACCGTCTACCTCGAAACCTACGACGGCAAATACGGCATCGCCGTCCAGACCGCCACGGCCGAAGACAACGTCTTCGAACAGTACGACCACGTGCAGATCCTCATTCAGGGCGCCTCGGGCTACCTGGTCGAGACCCCCGACCGCTATGAACTGCGCAACGTCACCAAGGCGATGGTCATTTCGCGCATTGCGGGTTCGGCATCGGACGTTCCCGTGAAGGAGAAGTGGATGAGCCAGCTCACCGACGACGACATCTACACCTACGTCACCCTGAAGGACGTCGAGTTCCCCGTACGCAAAGGCGCGATCACGCCCATCAACGAGGGCTATGCGATCGGCACGGGCGCAAGCCGCATCAGCAAATACCCGCTGCTCGTGCGCGACATCAACGGCGACGACATGTACATGCTGACCAACACCAACTGCGCCTACCGCAGCGACGGCACGCGCCTGCCCTACGGCTCGGGCAAGATTTCGGGCGTCATCGTCCACGAGCGTTTCTCGCGTTTCGAATGGCGCGACGGAGCCGACCCGGCCGAAATGGACGACGATCCGACGCTCGGCTTCATCGGCCGCTACCAGATCCGCCACCAGACCAAGGGCGACATCTGGGACAACATGCAGAACAGCGTCGAAGACAGTTTCTCGGCCCTGCTGACGGAGTACCGCTACTGGAATCCCGACCTGGAGAACAAGGTCCAGAAACCCACCTACGGAACGAACGGCTACCTGACGCACACCTATCAGGAGAAGTACACCGGCTCCGCCAGCAAAGAGTACCTGCAGGCCACCTTCCAGCAGCACATGTGGGGCGGCGGAACCTACGAATACCTGGGTCCCGTCGGCAACAATGCCTCCTATATCTTCGGAGCCAACTTCGGCAACAAGAACGGCATCGGCGTAGTGATCGACCCCGCGAAGGAGAGCTGGAATCCGCTGATGGACGATCTGGTGAGCCGCAATCCCGACGGAACGCTGGAGTGGTGCGGTCCCTATGCCAAGGATAAAAACGCGGCAAACGGCACGGGTGGCTGGCCGGGCAACAATGAGATTGCGACGAATTCCACGCAAATCAACTACAACGGCAGCACGGGTATGCGCGGCAAGGGGAATGTATACGGTTCCTGCTACACCGCCTTCGCCAACCACTTCTGGTGGGACGACGACACCGACCGCCCCTACGCCTGGCTGATCAACTTCTCGACCGAAGGCATCACGACATCGCATATCTCGATGCAGATTTCCGTTATGAACACGCAGCAGAGCTTCTTCTCGCCCCGTTTCTGGTGTGCCGAATGGTCGCTGACCGATTCGCAGGCCGCAAAGGACGACTCGCAGTGGAATCTGATCGGCGAATACACCATCCCCGACGTTTCCGTCTGGGCGAACACGCTCTATTCGTCGTGCGTGGCCTACAAAAGCATCGACTTCGAACTTCCCCAGGAGATTCTCGGCCACGAAAACGTCTACATCCGGCTTCGCCCGACGAGCGACCTCTGCAGCGACGGCTCCGACTACGCCAACGCGCGCCTGAACCAGAGCGCCAGCGGTGCTGCCCTGGCCGCGGAACACGCCAGCAGCCTCGAATATTTCGCCATCCGCTATAACAAATAGCGGCGTGTAACGAACGGTCGAAGCGGGGAGAGGACGACCGTCCTTTCCCCGCTTTTCCCGAAAGCCGTCCCATGCCGCAAACCGCAAAAACCGCAACCATGAAAAAACTGTTAAACTGTTGCTTTTATTGGCCGCCCTGTTCGCAATATCCGCCGGCGGCATATGCTGTTCGGGTTCGGGCGACGATCCCGGAGAACAGGAAAAACCCGTCGATCCGCCCCCTTCGCCCGACGACGGCGTCGACTGGTCGAAGATCGACCCGAAAGCCACCGTGCGCGGGGTCGTGACGTGCGCCGGCGCCGCCGTGCAGGGCGTCGTCGTGACCGACGGCGTGAACATGACGCGCACGAACAAACAGGGGGCCTACGGGCTGCGCACGTCGTCCGACAAGTCGAAACTGGTCTACCTGACCGTCCCGTCGGGTTACGAGGTCGAATCCACGCGTGGGTTCATCCCCCGCTTCTACCGCAGGGTCACCGCTCCCACGAGCGTGGAGCAGGTGCAGCGGCACGACTTCACGCTGAAAAAGGTGAACAACGACCGCCACATTATGATCGTGTCGGCCGACATGCATATCCGCAACCGGGCGATGATCAAGACCACATCGTCGGCCACGCCGTCGATCTGTCCCCCGAAGGGCGAACTGGACTCCACGACGTTCCGCCGCACCTACCTCAAGACGCTGCGCGACTACGTCAAAGCCCTGCCCGCAGGCGTGCCGGTCTACGGCATGAATCTGGGCGACATGACGCAGGAGTCGCACTGGACCAACGCCAACAAGGCGACGCTGGCCAATTTCGTCAACGTCTGCGAACGCGGGGGCATGCCGATCCAGACCTTCCACGCCATCGGCAACCACGACCACGACATGGCCGTGCAGAACATCGCCGGCGACGACGATTCGGCGGCCGAACTGGCCTATATCTCCGCGCTCGGGCCGACATACTACGCCGTCAACATCGGCAAGGTGCACTACGTCGTGTTCGACAATACGCAGTATGTCAACACCGGCGGCGACCGGTCGTTCGCCGTCCGCCTCAACCGGCGTCAGATGGACTGGGCGCAGAAGGACGCCGACTACATGCCGTCGGACGTCGAGCGCATCGTAATCGCGTGGCATTGCCCGGCCTTCCGCCGCAACCCGGGGGCCTCGTCGCCCAACCCGATGGACAACGCCGACGAATTGCTCGACATCTACAAGGACAAGCAGCTGCCCGTCACGATCTGGTCGGGCCACAACCACATCGCCGAAACGGTCACCGTACCGCGCAGCGACATGAGCGTGACCGAGTACACGCACCCGTGCGTATGCGGCGCATGGTGGTATTTCCCGCTCTGCCACGACGGCGCCCCGGCGACATTCACCCGTTACGATTTCAGCGGCGGAACGATCACGGAGCGGCGGGCTGAAAAACGCCGAAGGCAGGCCGGTCGTGCGCCTCAACGTCTGGGACTGGCATCCGACGTGGAAATTCGAATGCCGCGAAAACGGAGCCGCGGTTCCCGCCTCGCAGCTGAAGGCGGTCCGGGAGTACGACGACTATTACGTCACGGTCCACGACGCCTGCGGCAACGACATCTCCTCGTTCAGCTTCCTCGACAAATACCGCACCGACCACATGCTCGAATACACGCCCGTAACGCCGTCCGCCGAGATCCGGATAACCGCCACCGACGAATACGGCCGCCAGCTCTTCACCGTCACCACCAAGGCGGAGAACTGACCGGACGCAATCCGGCCTGTAACGAAGCGTCCCGGAGCGAATGCTCCGGGACGCTTTTCAATCATCGGGCAACCCCTACTTCGTCACACAGATATCGTCGATGAACCAGCGCGAGAACTCGCCCGAAGCGGGTTCGCTCGTAAAGCGCAGGGCCGTGGAGGCCGTCGCGCCGTCGATCGTCAGCGAATAGGTGTTGAACGCATCGGTCGCCAGTCCCGACACGACCTTCTTCGTCGCGCCGTCGATCGTTCCGCCGCCGATCACCTCGACGACGATCTCCGTCAGATCGCCCTTCTTGTCCTTGGGTTCGGTCGCCTTACCCTTGGGGCGATCCGAACAGGTCTTGTAGGCCATCGCGCGGAAAGAGAGGTTCAGATCGCCCGTTGCGTTCAGCGCCGGCGTGAGCAGTGCCCCCGCCTTATTCTCATACTCTGCCCGCTTCACGGCCTGCGACTCGACATAACCGATCTGGGCATAACCCGGACGCTGATGAACGTTGGTGCCCGAAAGTCCGTTTTTCAGCACGGCGTCCCATTCCGAGATGTCGCTGCCGCAATAGTTCAGCATGGCAGCCAACTTATCGCCGTAGAGGTAGTCCAACCCTTCGGTCAACCCGTCGAAAGGCTCGAAATAAACCGCTCCGACCGGTTTCGGTGTACTGAATTTCGGCACGGCCTCAATCGCGACGCACGAATGCAGGCGCGAATCCGAATTGTATCCAGCCGTACCGCCGTTGCAACTGACGTTGTCTGTCGGATAAAGTTTCAGTAGCAGCGTCTGGCCCTTCATCAGCCGCAACTGCGGCGTCAGGGTCACCGTAAAATAATAGAAATAGCCGCTGCTCGCAATCGCCCCGGGAATCGAGATGGCTGTCGAGCCGTCGGAGGGAGTGACGTACTCCGTGCCGTCGGTCGAATAGGCCACCGCCCAGTTCTTCGGAGCGCCGCCCGTTCCCGACATACCGAATGAGATGCGGAACGATGCAGGCATATCCTCGGCCAAAGGCACGGTCAGCAGGAAATAGGAGTCCTGACCGTAAACCATCGACTTGGCCGGAATGTTGTCATGCGCGGCCTCATCGGCCCAGTGCGTCAGCCGGAAATGGCTGCTGTTCGACGTCGGGGCCACCTTTGCCGTCAGCACGACGCATTTGGTGACATCCTTGTCCTCGACCTTGAAGTCTGCCCCCAATTTGTCGAACGTGCCATCGGTCACCGTCACGTACTTGCAATCCTTGTTGGCCTGCGAGGCGGCGTAGAACGAGAAGACATAGGGCAGCCTGATTCCAACCTGGGCGCCGAAGCGCAGCCCGGTGAGTTCCTTGTCCCCGGCCGTGCAGGGGCGGATCGCATAGGCGCCGTCCTGCGGCACAACGATTCCCTTGAGCACTCCGCTACCCGTCGGCGCAGGATCAATGCCAAACGAGGAAGCCTGCGAAGCCACCAGCCGGAAACGGTTGTTGTCGGGGTCCTGCATCGACAGATCGTCCTTGAGCGTTATACCGTTCAGCGAACCGCCTTCCGGCACGTAGACCTGGGAATAAATGCCTGCATACATCGACTCGTAGGCTCCCGACCGAAGCTCCTCGTAGGTGATCTTCAAGGCTTCGATCTTCACCTGCGTCGTCTCCGTGCGGCTCACCTTGTCGTCCGCGGCGGGTTTCACCTCCATCACGCCGGTTTCGGGATTCACCCCGACGACCGCCCCCTTCAGGTCGATCTCCAGCTCCTCGCCCGGCTTGCGGTAGAGCACCTCGTCGGTGCGGAGCGTAATGCCGCAGTTGGCTTTCAGGGCGCTCTGGAGCGCGATGCAGTTGTCGTAATAGTTATTGTCCTGGACGCTCGACACCACGATTCCGCGCATCTTCACGTCCTGCGTCACGGAGTAGTCGCCGTCGGCGGCCAGTTTCCGCAGATCGGGGATCGAGAGATACCCCTCGGCCGTCGCCGAAGCCTGCACGAAGGACAACTCCTCCACGACCGCGGCATTCCGTTTGGCCGCAACGCGTATCGTCAGCGCACGGGAGCCGGAAGTATTGTTTTCGGCAATGGACACCGCCACGGTCGCCATGCCCGTGGCCTCGGTCTGCGAGAGTTCGGCCCACGAGGTGTCGTCGCCCGCGACGGAGATCGTCCAGTCGCAGTTGGCCTCGACGTCGAACGAGAGCGTCGTGGCGAACGACGGCGCGAGAATCGCGTGCGTGTTCAGCGCTACCCGCTGCATCGGCAGCGCCACGTCGTCCTTGCACGCTCCGGCCGCGAGCAGCAGCGCGAAGGCCGCCGCCGCCCGGAAAAAGCTATTCAAGAGTCTGTTTTTCATAATCGCTTACTTTTTGAGGTGGGCTCGGAGATGTGTATAAGAGACAGATCGCTTACTTTTTGAGGTCTACCAGTACGGGAAGGTGGTCGGAGACCGTCATCACGTTGATCTCCTCGTACGAGGGCACGGCGGTGCGCAGCACCTCGTACGACGGCGAATTGCCCGTGTAGACGAGCACATAGTCGATGCGCGACGGCGAAGAGGTGTTCACGAAGGTATTGGCCGAGGTGCTGATGATCTTCCACGATTCGAGCGCCGCTGCCGGAAGCTTCGACGTGTTGAGGTCCCCCGCCAGGTAGATCGGCTTGGTATAGGCGGCGTAGTTGGCGGCGATATACTCGGTTATGATCTCGAACGACCGCTGGCGGTTCTCATCGCTCTGGTGGCAGAAGTGCGTGGCGATGAAGATGTAGCCGTCGAACTCCGCGAGGAAGAACTTCCGCGCCTCGGTTCCCGGCAGATCGCCCGCATAGGTGTTTTTAGGCGCCGTCTTGCAGAGGATGCCGATGCCGTAGTCGCCGCCGCGGTAGCTGATCGTCTTGCAGTAGTAGGGCCGCATCCCCGTGCGGTCGGCCAGTTCCTGCAACTGGTCGGTCTGATGCCACGTGGTGTTCTTGTCCAGTTCCTGCAACGCGATCACGTCGGGGTCCATCAGCGAGATGACCTTGGCCGTGTTGTTGTAGTTCGCGCGGTCGGTCCCGGAGTTCTGGGTCCATCCCTCGCAGCGGTGGGTGTTGTAGGTCGCCAGCCGCACCGAGTTGGGCAGGCGGTCGTAACCCTGTCCGTCGTAGGGATTGTCGGGTGCGTCGGAGGTCATGTCCCCGAAATCGAAGTCGGAGTTGTCGCCCTCCAGCCCGGAGCAGGCCGCCCCGGACAACGCCAGGCAGCAGCCGGAGAAGGCGAGCAGTATGAATCGCTTGATTTTCATAATCATTCTTTTTTTCAGGTTAGAAATTCAGGCCGTCGTTCCAGCCGGGGTTCTGCGTAATGGCGCCCTGGGTCAGCACCCGGTCGTCGGTGGGCACGGGATAGAGGTAGTCGCGCTCCTCGTTCCACGAACGGGCGTAATCCGTATGGATAATGATGTAGCCGCTGTCGCCCCCGCTCAAGAAGATCTCCTTGTTCAGTTCGTAGACCGCCGGGGCCGAGGTCGCGGGCTTCGAGCCGGACCAGATGCAGACGTCGTCCACGCCGTCGTTGTTCAGGTCGTAGGACCCCGTGCCGGGGAAATACAGCCCCGTGAAGGGTTTTTCGAAACGCTTGCCCTCCTTCCAGCGCATGATGTCCCAGTAGCGGAGGTTCTCCATCAGCAGTTCGACGGTGCGTTCGCGGCGGATTTCGAGGATCACGCCCTTGTTGTCGCCCGTCACGTTGGCATAGCCGGTCTCCGGCGAAGCCAGATAGGGGTCGGGCGAAGCGTTGGCCTTCGTGAGCGAGAGGTTGGCGACGCCCGCACGGTCGCGCAGCGGCTTGATCGCAAGGTCGATGTCTTCCTGCGTGAGGGTTCCCAGCTCGGCCTTGGCCTCGGCGTAGTTGAGCATCACCTCGGCGGCGCGCAGCAGCGGCAGGTCGTTCGTCGAAGCGTTGTACGAATCGTACTTGGCCGACTGGAGGTACTTCACCAGCTGGTATCCGGTCATCGTCGCCGCAAGGTTCGGGGCCGACAGCGCCGTGTCGTCGATGCGCTTGTACCCGGGCGTGCGGACCGTCTGTGCGAAGCGGCCGTCCCGGTTTTTGCTCTCCTCGGGGAGCTGCATCGTCTCCCAGCCGGGCTGCGAGGTGAAGGGTGTGCCGTCCTTCATCAGATACATGTTGGCGATGTTCTTCAGCAGGCCGGGGCGTCCCATCGTGATGCTCGTGAGGTAGCCGTTGACGTCGTGCTTCAGACCGATAGCCGTGTTGTAGGCCCGGGCGAGCACGATTTCGGTGTCGAGGGCCTTGAGCGACGAGAAAAGGTTGAGATACGGCGTCGTTCCCGTCGTGTAGACCGAGTATCCGCTCTCGTCGATGAAGCGCTTCGACGCCGTCGCGCAGGCCGTGAGATAGCTTTCCCAGTCCTTCAGCCCGTGATACTTGCGGAAGGTTCCCTCGAACAGGCAGACGCGGCTCTTGAGCGCCAGCGCCGCCCAGCGCGTCACGCGGTAGACCGACCTTTCGACGGGCAGGTTGGTAACGGCGAAATCGAGGTCTTCGATCACCTTCTGCATCACCATCTCGCGCGGATCGCGGCCCTTTTCGAAGAGCAGCGGGTCGCCGGCGTCGATCGGACGGTCGACCCAGGGCACGTCGCCGTAATGCTTCACCTTCTCGAAGTAGAACCACGCCCGGAAGAAGCGCGCCACGCCCTCGTACTCGAGCCGCACGTGCTCGTCGGCACAGTTGGAGGAGTATTGGAGGAAGAAATTGATGTCGCGCAGCTTCTCCCACTTCCAGGAGCCAGCCGTCGCGGGCACGGTGCGGTTGCCCAGCACCTCGCTCGTGAGCGTGGTCTTGGCGATGATGTCGGCCGTCTCGCCGTAGATGGTCCCGGCGGAGGGAAACATCGTGTAGAAATCGTTGGTGTAGAGCTGGCACTCCTCCTCCGTGTGGAAGAAGTTATCGGGAGTGAGCCGGTCCTTCGGGTAGCGGTCGAGCGCGTCCTCGCAGCTGCAAAGTCCGCACGCCGCCACACCGGTCAGTATATAAAGAATGTATTTTTTCATAACGGCAATCGCTTTAGAAGGTTAAGTTCAGACCCACGGAATAGGTCCTGCACCAGGGATAGACGTTCGACTTCTTGTCCGAATCGGCGGCAGCCTGCTCGGGATCGAGGAAATCGTTTTTCAGGGCGCTCCACGTGGCGAGGTTCTCGCCGCTGAAGTAGACACGGCACTCCTTGATGCCGACCTTCGAGGTCAGCCGCTTGGGAATCGTGTAGCCGAGGGTGAGGTTTTTCAGCCGGCAGTAGGCCAGATTTTGCAGGTAACGGTCGTTGGTATAGTAGGCCGTGCCCTGCGTCGAGTTGAGCGACGTATAGGCGCGGGCGCGCGGGAGATAGGCGTCGGGATTGCTCTCGCTCCACACCTGACTCATAAAATTTTTCGGAATGAAGGTCGCATAGGGACGGCTGTACGGCCCCCAGAAGCGCAGGTTGTCCGCGCCGGGATACCAGTCGAGCCGGCCGATGCCCTGCATGAACACCGAGAGGTCGAATCCGTACCACGAAAGGTTGAGCGTGAGTCCGTATTGGTAGCGGGGCGACGAGTTGCCGATCACGCGGCGGTCTCCCGGGTCTTCCAGCGTTCCCTTGCCGCCGTCGACGATACCGATTCCGTCCAGGTCGAGGTACTTGATGTCGCCTCCGCGAACGCCCTTTCCATAGGCTCCCGTCGCGGAATAATATCCTGCGGCGACCTTCGAAAGGTCCACGCGCGAAGCGTACTCGGCGGCCTCCTCGTCGTTGCGGAACAGCCCGTCGACCTTATAGCCCCAGATTTCGCCGTACTTCTTGCCCACATAAGGGTCTCCGATCAGCCCCGAGGGGTTGTCGCACTTGGTGTACTCGGCCGTGTAGTCCGAGAACGTCCCCGTGATGCCGTAGCTGAAGGTGCTTCCGGCGAGTTTGAACGAGTCGCGCCAGCCCAGCACCAGTTCGTAACCTTTCGTACGGAGGTTGTTCGAGTTGACCTGCGGTTCGTTGGCGCCGTAGATCGAGGGCAGCGACTTGCCCTTGCCCAGGATGCCCTTCGTGTCGCGGATGTAGAAATCGGCCGTCAGCGAGAGACGGTTGCTGAACATGTTGAGATCCGCGCCGAGGTTCTTCGAGATGACCTTCTCCCAGGTCTGGTTGCCCGATACGGGATCGCTCACCGTGGCGTGCTGGCCGAGAATCGTACCGTCGAACGAATAGTCGCCCATCGAGCCCTTGGTCGTGATGGTCTGGATGAAGTCGTAGTAACCGATCTGCTGGTTGCCGAGCGAACCGTACGAAAGTCGGATCTTGAGGTTGTCGACCGTCTTGCGCAGCGGTTCGAAGAACGCCTCCTCGCTGATGCGGTATGCCGCCGAGAACGAGGGGAAGAAGCCGTAACGCTTGCCGCGCGGGAAACGCGACGTACCGTCGTAGCGTCCGTTGACTTCGGCCAGGTACTTGCCCTTGTAATCGTAAGCCGCGCGGTAGAACCAGCCCATGATGGCGTATTCGTTGCGGCCTCCGTTGAGCGTGAAGTTGGTCGTGCCCTTGGCGAGGTTGAAGTCCGAGAGGTCCTCGGACAGCAGTCCGTCGTTGGCCGCCGTGAGGTCGCGGTAATACTTGGCCTCGTAGTTGTAACCGGCGATCAGCGTCAGGTTGTGCTTCTCGCTGAAGGTCTTGTTGTAGGTTCCGTAGACGTCGGCCACATAGTAGTTCTGGTCCCAGACGACCTCCTTGTACTTGTTGGGGAAGCTTCCTTCGGGTTCGGTCATCACCTCGCCCGGATACTGCGAATACTGGACATTGACGCTGCGGTAGTCGTTGTGGAGGTATCCCTGCGTATAGCTGAAGTCGGCCTTTACGTTGAAGTTTTTGTGCAGTTTGAACGTGGCTTCGAACGTCGTGGTGATCTCCTGCGTCTTCTTGTTGCCGAAGCTCTTGCCCTTCTGCATCATGGCGCTGTAACCGTCCATCAGGTAGTGGGTCGACGACTGGGTCATCGAGGTGTGCGACACGGCCGTACCGTCGGGATTCACCGGCACGAACGACGCCAGGGCGTGCAGCGTGGGTTTGCGGAAGTTGTTATACTCGTCCTCGTAACCGTAATACTTGTAGTTCGACTGGAAGAACTTGGTGTTGCTGGCGATGGTCAGCCAGGGTTTGATCTCGGCCTGGAGCTTCACGCGGAAGTTGTAGGACTTAAACATGTCCGGCTCGATGCGGTTGACGCCCTTCTGCTGGTAATAGCGTCCGCTGACCATGTAGGAGAGCGCCTTGGTTCCGCCCTTGATGTTGATGTTGTGGTCCCACGTCGGGCGGCTGTCGTCGTAGAGGTAGTTGTACCAGTCGAAGTTGGCCAGATAGACGTACTGCTGACGGCCGTTGCGCCTGTCGGTGACGACCCACGGACGCGCCGGGTTCTCGGTCTTGTCGTTGCGCCGCTCCCAGAGAGCCTTGTAGTCGGCCTCGGTGTAGGAGGTGTAGGGGGTGTTCTGCGTGGCCATCATAAAGAAGTCGGCGATCTTGGCCGAGTAGTATCCGCGTGTCTCGTAGTCGGTCGAGGTCGTGGGGCTGGAGACGGAGAAATAGCCGTTGTACGACACTTCGGCCTTCTCGTTGTACTTGCCGCTCTTGGTGGTGATCAGGATGACGCCGAAGGCTCCGCGTGCGCCGTAGATGGCGGCGGACGAAGCGTCCTTCAGGACCGTGATCGACTCGATGTCGTTCGAGTTGATGCGGTCGGGATAGGTCTCGACGCCGTCGATCAGCACCAGGGGGCTGCCGCCGTTGGGCGAGGTCGTACCGCGGATGTTGTAGGTCGCTCCGGCTCCGGGCTGTCCCGACGAGAGCGTCACGTTGAGGTTGGGGATCACGCCCTGCAAGGCGCGGCCCACGTTCGACACGGGACGGTCTTTCAGCTCCTTCTGCGACACGGTGGCCACGGCTCCCGTGAGGTTGGCCTTCTTCTGCACGCCGTATCCCACCACGACCACCTCGTCGATGCTCTGCTGGGCGTAGGTCAGCACCACGTCGAAGAACGTGCGGCTTCCGACCGCCGATTTGTAGGTGTCGAAGCCGATGAACGACACTTCGAGCATGGCTTCGGCCGTAAGCGCCGGGAGGGTGAGCGTGAAGCTGCCGTTCATGTCGGTCGATATGCCCCGGGTCTGCCCGGCATCGGTCACGAGGACCGTGGCGCCGATCACGGGCGCACCCTTCTCGTCCTTGACGACGCCCTTCACCGTCTGGCGCTGGGGCGCGGCGTCCTTGACGAGGATGATCCTCCGGTTCTCGAAACGGCACGAGCAGTCGGGCAGCATCTGCCGCACCACCTCGGACACGGGCTTGCGCACGGCCGCGACGGACACGATCCGCTTGAGGTCGAAGTCGCCGTTATTGTAGAAAAACGTGTAATTGGTCAGTCGCTCTATCTCTTTCAAAACCTGTTCGACAGAGACGTTTTCCTTGGCAATGCTAACCGTGGGGGGGGGGAGTTTGCGCCCGTCCTCCCGTGGTCAGAAAAAGCAATAGCAGGGCTGCACCAAGGATTTTAGCTTGGATAAGTTTACGCATGGGTTTGTAATTTAGGTAATGGTCGAAACGGCCGGAACGGATTCTGCGTTCCGGAAGTGAAAGCGGGAAAGTCCGGGTCCTTTTTACATAGGCGCGTAATTTTAGGAATTTTTCGGTTGTTTGGGAATGATCGTTATGCGCCGCCCTGCGCAGACGTAGTCCATCTCCACGACGAGCGACATGGCTTTCAGAATCTCCTCGATACTTTCGTTGCGGATCAGCTTGAACGACATGCGCACCTGCCGGGTCCACGCCTCGGGAGCGTCGATCTCGACGGCGTACCAGCGTTCGAGGTTGGTGAGAATGTCGGCCAGCGAGGTGTCGTCGAACGACAACGAGCCGCCCATCCACTGCGAGTAGTTGCGCGTCGAGACCCGCGAGCGCGAGGCGCGCCCCTCCTTCCTGTCGAACACCAGCCTGTCGCCGGGTTTCAGCGTCACGGGCGCCGGCAGACGGCCGCCGTAGGCGCGGATGCTGCCGTTGCAGAGAATGGCCTCCGTGGTCGCGAACTCGGCGTAGTTGATCACGTCGAACTCCGTGCCGAGCACCTCGATGTTCATATCCTCCATCTGCAGGATGAACGGACGGTCGGCATCGTGCCGGACCTTGAAGAAGCCTTCGCCGTCGAGTTCCACCACCCTGCGGCGCCCCGTCAGGTCGCCGTAGTACCGGAGCACGCTCCCGGCGTTGAGCCAGATATGCGTACCGTCGGGCAGTACGTACTCGCCCTTGTCGTGGGCCGAGGTGACGATGTTGGTTTCGATCTTCGTGCGCAGGTAATCCTTCACCACGACGTAGTTCGTTCCGGCGGCCAGCAGCACGACGGCGGCCGCGGCTGCGACGTTGCGCCAGATGCGGCGGACGCGGAACCGCTCGCCGCGGCGCATCGCCTCGTGGAGCCGTTCGAGTTTGCGTTCACGGCCTCCCGGCTCTTCGGCCCGGAGTCCGTTCCAGTAGTTTTCCAGCGCCCGCTCCTTTTCATCGCGCGAGGCGGGGTCGCGCAGCCACTCCGCGAAGCGCTGCTGCACCTCCCCGGGCATGTCGCTGCCGAGGAAGGTTTCGATAATGGTTTTTATTCGATTTACAGACATAACGATCTTTCCCGTTTCACCAATAAGACGGTTCACGCGGCCGTTACGCACGCCCGAAAGGTGAAAAAAGTTTTTAGAAGAAAAACAGGATCAGCGTGACGAGTTTGCGCAGTTCGGACAAGGCCCTCGAAATCTGATTTTCGACGGTGCGCGTGGAGATGCCAAGACGCCGGGCGATTTCGTCGTTGGCGATGCCCTCCTCACGGCTCATGCGGAAGATGCGCTGCCGCTGCCCGGGCATCTTCTCCACCGCCAGCTGAATCAGCAGCAGCAGATCGCGGTTGTCCACGTCCGGAAGTTCGTATTCGGGCAGCAGATTGGTCTGCCGGGCGAAGTTGGTCCGCACCGCGCGGCTGTCGAAACGGTCGTATACGGCATTGCGGGCCATGCGGAACAGGTAGGAGCCGAAGGCCGTGACGCCGGCCATCGTGCTGCGGTTCTGCCAGATTTTCAGGAACAGGTCGTGGGTGATGTCCTCGGCCTCTGCCCGGTTCTTGAGCATGCGGCACAGAAACTCCTCGGTCTTCGCCGCATACTTCTTGAGCATGCGGCACAGAAACTCCTCGGTCTTCGCCGCATACCTCATGTAGAGGGCGTCGAACGACGCGCGGTCGCCGCGGGCAAGTTTTTCGAGCAGTGTTCTTTCGTCTTCCATGGGAAATAGCCGGTATGAACGGGGACGGGGTAAAAGTAGTAATTTTTTACTACTTCGTCGCGGCCCGTGCAAAATTTAGTCGTTTTTTCATTTCTGCGGCGGGCGGAAGCGGCGTTTCGGATTCCAGACGCCGGAGGCCTTTCGTTTCGATAATCGAAACGCCGCCTCCCGGAATAACCGATTATCGAAACCGGAGCGGCGATAATCCGTTCGATACACGAAATTAGAACATCGCATTTCGGATTGTTTCGATTTTCGTCTTGGTTCGCCCGCTGAAATGGCGTACGTTTGTACCAGTTCCGAAAGGGGCTATGAAGAATTCAGTTTGCATGTAGTGACGCCCACAGAAGTTGGAAGGATTGCTTGACAGTGACGCAACTATGTTCCTGTCTCTTATACACATCTGA
>OJOU01000191.1_pt1 | contig 26999 bp, 23 predicted proteins | sample 1598291 | NCBI WGS metagenome assembly OJOU01 (sample SAMN03922470, study PRJEB24848) | human gut metagenome | isolation source: stool sample | host: Homo sapiens | place: Germany | collected 2010-11 | reverse complement strand
ATGAAAATCTCATGTATCGACATCGGAGGGACATACATCAAGTCGGGCGTGCTGGAGGATGGCGTGCTGACAGGCGTAGAGGAAACGCCGACGGACGGAGGCGGCGGGGCGCGGGCGATGCTGTCCCGCGTGGCGCAGCTTGTGCGGCAGACGCCGGGCGTGGAGCGTGTGGGCGTCTCCACCGCCGGCGAGGTGGACGCCCGGACGGGCGTGATCCGCCTGAGCGACAATATCCCCGGCTACACGGGGCTGAACCCGCGGCAGATCCTGGAGGGGGAGCTGGGCCTGCCGGTGGCTGTGGAAAACGACGTGAACGCCGCGGCGGCGGGAGAATTCGCCTTCGGGGCGGCGCGGGACGAACAGGATTTCCTGATGGTGAGCTACGGAACGGGTGTGGGCGGCGCGGTGTATACCGGCGGCCGGCTGTACCGTGGCCGCGCGGGCAGCGCGGGGGAGTTCGGGGGGCTCGTCACGCATCCTGAGGCCGTGGACCCGGCGCGGCAGGGCACGGGGAGCTACGAGCGCTACGCCAGCACCTCTGCGCTGGTGGCCCGCGTAACGGCGCTTTACCCGGCGCTCACCACGGGACGGGATATTTTTGCACATTTGAACGATCCGACAATAAAAAAGGAAGTAGATGCATGGATTCGCGAGGTCGCCTGTGGTATCATATCCTTGATCCACGCTTTTGACCCGGCTCTGGTGGTGCTGGGCGGCGGCATCATGGGGGAGCCGTATATCCTCAGTCAGCTCGAACGGATGACCGCACCGATGGTCAAGCCCAGCTTCCGCGGATGCCGGGTCGTGCCCGCGGCACTGGGAAACAACGCCGGGCTGATGGGGGCGGGATATCTTGCGGCGAACATCGGCAGCGGCTGGCATCCGCCGCGCTCGGGCCGCACGGTTTGACATTCCCGGCAAGCGACAGCTGCCGGAATAAAGGAAAGAAGGTTTTTCAAATGGAGAGGGAAAAACTGCAGGCATGGCGGGACTGGGTCCGCGCGGAGCTGGAGAGCTGCGTCTCGTTCTGGCTGGAGCACGGCATGGACAAAGAGCACGGCGGCGTTTACACCTGCCTGACGCGTGACGGCAAGGTGTTTTCCACAGACAAAAGCGTGTGGATGCAGGGGCGCTGTGCGTGGACGTTCTCGTACCTGTGCCGCGTGTACGGCAAAAAGCAGGAATGGCTGGACGCCGCAAAGTCCTGCCTGGACTTTCTGGAGGAGCACTGCATCAACCGCACGGCGGGGGACAGGCTGTACTTCACGGTAACGGCGGACGGCAAACCGCTGCGCCAGCGCCGGTACTGCTTCTCAGAAGGCTTTTACGCCATCGGCAACGCGGAGTATTACGGCCAGACGGGCGAGCGGGAACATCTGGAGCGCGCGCGCAAAGCGTATCAGCTGGTGTACGACCTGAACCACGGCATGCCGGACCCCACGGGAATGGGCCCCAAAACCATTGCGGAGACGCGCACGGGCCGCGCACTGGCGGACCCGATGATCTTTTTGAATATGACCAGCGTGATGCGCCGCGTAGACCCGGAACAGGCCGCGCTGTACGACCGGTATGCGGCCGAGTGCGTCCACGACATCTTTGCGTATCACCACAAGCCGGAGATGAAATGCACGCTGGAGAGTGTGGGCGTGAATGGCGAGTTCCAGGGCGACTTCACCGCCGGACGTGTGGTGAACCCCGGGCATGACATCGAATGCAGCTGGTTCCTGATGGAGGAGGCCAACCGAACGGGCGACGCGGCGCTGCACAAAAAAGCCGAAGACGTGTTCAACTTTGCCATCGAAGCGGGCTGGGACAAGGAATACGGCGGCCTGCTGTACTTCATCGACTGCAAGGGCCTGCCGCCGGAGGCGTATGAGCACGACATGAAGCTGTGGTGGCCCCACAACGAGATCCTGATCGCCAGCCTGATGGCTTACCGGGATACAAAGGACGAAAAGTATCTGGAATGGTTTTTCAAAACGGCGGAGTACTGCAAAACCTGTTTTGCGGACGACGTCTGCGGCGAATGGTACGGTTATCTGCGCCGGGACGGCAAGCCCACCGAGCCGCCGTGCAAAGGCAGCACGTTCAAAGGGCCTTTCCATGTGCCGCGCAGCCTGATCATGGCGGACGTCCTTCTGGGCGACATTCTGGAAGGCTGAGCCTGCATCTTTTCTCAGGACTGCTAAAAACGGCCGCGCTGTGGATAAATTCCACGGCGCGGCCGTTTTGTTTCCCATTCCTTCCCCCTGCGGCTGTTATTCCCCCAGCCGCGGCGCAAAAAACGCCTCAATATCCCCGCGGGTGCAGGCCGCCGACCCCTGCTGCATTTCCCGGCCGCCGCCCCTGCCGCCAAGCGCGGCGTTCATCTCTTTACACAGAGCGTGCACATCTGCCCCTCCGGCGCTGCCCAACGCATACTTGTAGCCTCCGGCATCCGTGCCCGAAAAAGCCGCGCACACACCCGTGCACTGCTCCATCAGTGCCGTACACAGGCGTCGCAGGCTGTCGGGGGAAAGGTGGGGCTCGAATACCAGCGCATTTTTTCTGCCGCGGAACGCGGCGGCGTCCGCCGCAAACAGACGGGTCTCCAGCGCGGCCTTTTCCGCTCTGAGCGCCGCGTTTTCATCCGCCAGGCGCTGCACGGCAGCCGCTGTTTCATTGATCTTCGCGCTCAGCAGACCGGAGACTGCCTCGGCGTTCTGAAACTTGATACAGTGATCCTCATACGCCCGCATACCGCACAGCATGGTAACGCGGGTTCCGCCCTTATAGCTTTGAGCGGACGTCAGCTTGATGCTGCCCACCTGGCCGCAGCGTTCCACATGCGTGCCGCAGCAGGCACAGACATCCACATTCGCTACCGTCACGATTCGTATCGCGCCCGTCAGCTCCTTTTTGCTGCGGTAGTTCAGCTGCGCCAGCTCCGAAGGCGCGGGCCAAGCTATCGTCACGGGCGCGTTCTGCCATATCACCCAGTTGGCAGCGCGTTCCACATCGGCCAACTCCGCATCGGTGAGCGGACCGGAAAAATCCACCGTTACATCCTGCGCGCCGATATGAAAGCCCACATTGTCGTAGCCGAACTGAGCGTGTACGATGCCGCTGACAATATGCTCGCCCGTGTGCTGCTGCATGTGATCCAGCCTGCGGCGGCCGTCCACATCACCTTGGACCATCTCTCCCACACGCAGCGGTGCTGTGACCGTATGCACCACTACACCGTCCTTTTCGTGCACATCCAGAACGCGCGCACCGCCCAAGGCTCCCCGGTCCGCCGGCTGGCCTCCACCCTCGGGGTAAAATGCCGTGGCGTCCAGCGTTACGGCAAAATTGCCGTCCGTGGGCACGCAGCTCAGCACAGTAGCGCAGAACTGTAAACAGGCGCCGTTTTCGTAATAGAGGCCGTTTTCGTAATAGAGCTTTCTCGTCTCTGCCATGCCGTTTTCTTTCCTTTCAATGAACAGGCCGATTTTTGATATCGGGGATATTGTAACATAAAAATTCAGCAAAAGCACTAAAAAAAGCGCCAACTTTTCGTTGTCCGAAACCCCGGAAATTGTACTATAATGCATATAACCGGGCCGCCGGAGGCAAAGCTCTGAAACAGAGCCTTTCCGCGGCCTTCGGTGAGCAACCGCCCGGCGCTTGCTGGGCAGCAAGGGAGGAAACCATGCGCAAAAGCGGCATCCTGATGCCGGTGGCGAGCCTGCCGGGGCCTTACGGCATCGGCTCGTTGGGCAAACCGGCATTCGTGTTCATTGATTTTCTGAAAAAGGCGGGGCAGAAAGTGTGGCAAATGCTCCCCCTTTCACCTACGGGCTTTGGGGACAGCCCCTATCAAAGCTGTTCGGCCTTTGCCGGCAACCCCTATTTTATCGATCTCGATATCCTGCGCAAAAAAGGTCTTTTGAAAAAAGGCGAGTACGGGGCAAAGGAATGCTGCACCAACGAGGGCGCAGTGGATTACGCGGCTCTGTACCACAGCCGGTACGGTATTCTGCGCAAGGCTTTCGCCCGTTTTTCCACTTGGTACCCGGACGACTACTACCGCTTCTGCTACGAGCAGGGCTGGTGGCTGGAGGATTATGCGCTGTATATGACAGCCAAGGGCCTGTATGAAGGGAAAAGCTATCTGGAGTGGCCCGAGCCCGTGCGTTCCCACACGCCGGAGGCCATCCGGCAGCTGTATGCCGAGCATGAGGTGGAAATCCATTTCTGGAAATTCTGCCAGTACGAGTTCAGCCTCCAGTGGACCGCCCTCAAGGCCTATGCAGGGGAAAACGGTATCGAGATCATGGGGGATATCCCCATCTATGTGGCGGCGGACAGCGCGGACGTATGGGCCGCGCCGGAGCTGTTTCTGCTGGATGCCTGCGGCGTCCCAAAAGAGGTTGCCGGCTGCCCGCCGGACGCATTTTCGGACGCAGGCCAGCTTTGGGGCAACCCGCTGTACGACTGGGCCCACCACGAAAAAACCGGCTTTGCCTGGTGGGTGCGGCGTATCCGCTATGCCCTGAATTTTTACGATATTCTGCGCATCGACCATTTCCGCGGCTTCGACACCTATTATGCCATCCCCTACGGCGCGAAGACCGCCCAAACGGGCGAGTGGCGCAGCGGCCCGGGCATGAAGCTGTTTCGCGCCGTGAAGCAGGCGCTGGGGGATGTGCCCATCGTGGCCGAGGACTTGGGCGAGCTGTTTCCCAGCGTATATGAGCTGTTGGCGGAGAGCGGGTTCCCGGGCATGAAGGTACTGCAATTTGCTTTCGGCCCCGGAGACAGCGAGTATCTGCCCCATAACCATCCCGTGCACTGCGTGGTGTATACGGGCACACACGACAACACCACGGCTGCCGCCTGGTACAGGACCGCCGCCCCGGCCCAGCGGAAGAAAGCCGCCGCTTACCTGGGGCTGAACCGGGAGGAGGGCTTTGCCGCCGGGCTGGTGCGCGGTGCGCTGGCCAGCCCCGGAGAGCTGTGCATTATCCCTCTGGCGGATTATCTTGCCCTGGGGGCCGAAGCGCGCATCAACACGCCGTCCACGCTGGGCGGCTCGAACTGGGTGTGGCGCGCGCTGCCCGGCCAGCTCTGCGCCGCCAACGCCAAAAAGATCGCGGCGCTGGCCGTACTGTACGGCCGCGCCTGACATTAAAGCACAGCAAAAAAAACAGGGCCGCTGACATGGGCGGCATCCCGTAAAGAAGTTAAGGGCAAGGCAGACCACAATGGTTTACCTTGCCCTTTCATACTGCGTAGCCCACTATGATGCTTTCGGGGAAAGTGCCCGTGGAAAAAACGGTAACCGGACGCTTCATTTGCCGATTGCAATTTCTACATATTGGCTTCCGACAACAGTTGGCCTATGATTTCTTGTTTGCTTGCGGTATAGCGCTTCCGGTCGTCTGCAAACCGCACTGCTGATTTCCGCTTGAACTCGTCGTACATCATCGCTTTTTCAGGGTTTGCGTTCAGATAGTCCCGGAAACTGATATAATTACTCCACCCTGTTCCGTTCCTTTTCACGATATGGATATGGTGTGTTCGTATATCGCCATCTTCCATTACAAAAAATACTTCTCCTGCAACAGCTCCTTCATGGAAAAAAATATTATGCTGTTTCAGGACTTCAATATAAGGCAATATATCCTTTATGTCGTGGACAGCAACGGCAATATCAATAATCGGCTTTGCGTGAATTGAGCAAATGGCCGTACTTCCCACATGCTGAATATCAAGTGCAGTATCTCCCAAGAGTTGCTTTAATACGCTGATTACATTTTCAGCATTTTCATGCCATTCCTCTTGATGCTGCACCAACTTTACCGTTCCGCTTTTTAACCCTATCATAACAATGCTGTCCTCTCGAGAACCCGAGTCGTTGGTCAATTTATTATAAAACAACACCCGCCGAAAAACAACTTTGTCAGCGGGTGTCAGCTTCCTTATGATAGACCGCCCAAAGCGCGGCCCTGTTTTTTCATCGTGTTTCCCGCACTGCTCTCAGCAGCCTTTCTCGTAACGCATGTATGCGACATCCCAGCCCATGGAGTACTCGTATGCAGCACACGCTTTTACAAGATAGTTCAGAAAATTCTTTTTCATAACAGTACCCTCCTTTAAAGGTATCTCTAAAATTTCCCGTCCCTCAATCGGACGGCTTCCGTGTCCCCTTTCCCTTGGGACATTTTTATTATATGCCGTCATTTTGCATAAATCAATAGCTTTATTATTGTGATATTGTACAAACTTTCTGTTCTTTGCCAAAGCCGTGTACCCTTATAAAATGATGTTTTTTTCACAATGTATCTGAAAACCCGCCCAGCAGGCCGTGTACATAATTGACAAAAATATAACTATATTATCGTCATATTGACGAATTTCCTGGAAATTTTTTTGCTTTTTGCAAAATCAGTCCCTTCATATGCCCTTTCTTATGTTCGTGAAATTTTTTCTGTTTAGCCTTCGATTGCAATTCCAATGCATCCTTTCTCCATGATCTGCCTTTTTTCGAAGTGCATATTCTTCCCGACGGCGGCGCACCCTAGTTTTAAAAGGAGTGGAACACCATGGACGATCAAACTGTTCTATTGCTCAACGAGGTCGTAAAGAATGCCGAGATGGGCAAAAATACCGTCACTCAGCTTTTGGGCATCACCGATGACGAACGCCTGAAGATACACCTGAACCGCCAGCTGGCCACATACGAGGATCTTTCCAAACGGGCCAATGCAATGCTGGCCGTGGAGGGCGAACAGGCCGAAGGCCAGAATGCTTTTACAAAGCTGAATGCCAAAATGGGTGTAAAAATACAGACGATATACGATAAGTCTCCCCGCAAAATCGCGGAGATGCTCATTGAAGGCAGCCATGTGGGCGTTACAGATATGACCATTGCCATCAAGGACGCACCCGACGCGAACCCGGGCGCTATCGCACTGGCTCAGCGCCTGCAGCATGCCGAAAATGAATATGCCGGAGAATTGAACGTATTTCTGTAAGCACTCAAACAGCCGCAGGCTGTATTTTCGGCCTGAACCATCCTATGGCTGCCGTGAAAGAACAAAAACAACTGCCGCATCGGAAATTCCAGTGCGGCAGTTCTGTTTTTCAATTTTTACAGACGGAAGGCGCTCACGCCTTCAGATACTCGTCCATATACTGAAAATAAAATTCCCAGTCCTCGCGCCGGACGTCATGCCATCCGGCACGGTTGTGATAGCCCATGGCCCCGCTCCAGCAAGCCTGGCCCGCATGGGGCTGCGTTTCGCCCTCAGCCACGCAGCCGTCCGGCAGTACGTCCAGCCCGTACAGCGCAAAGGCCGGGCGGCTGGCCATCAGGCTGTTCCATGCGCCCTGCGGATCGGCCCAGAGGTCTCCCTCCGCACAAGCCACATATACCCGTCGCGGTGCGATGCAGGCCAGCAGCAAGTGCTGGTCCACAGGCAAGGAGGCGGCGTCCGCTCCATATTCCTTATATTTTGTGCAGAACCAGTGGGGAAACAGAGCATTGATGGATTTCAGTGTCTCGCCGCGGTTTTCCCGCGTGAGACTGGCGCCCGTGTTCCCGGAATCGTTGGAGATCACAAGCGCGATACGTTCATCGTTGGCTCCTGCCCAAACCGCCGCCTTGCCCAGGCGTGAATGACCGATATCCGCAATGCGCGCCGCGTCCACATCCGCGTCCTGCACAAGATAATCCACGCCGCGCATAATGCCGAAGGCCCACGCGCCCACGGCCTTGAACTCCGGCTCGTCAAACAGCGAAATTACACGGCTGCTGTAAGCCTTGGCGTCATCCGGGGCAAAATCGTTGCACCAAATAGTGGCCACGCCGTAACCACGTGCCACGGCTTCTTCAATGGCCCAACGCTCCGCTTTTCCGCCGCGTTCCTCTTCCAGCACGGCCGCGTCCTTTTCGCTGGCATAAGAGGGCAGGATGGCCGGATCGTCCAGCACCGTGTGGTTGCCGTTGAAGTTTAGCCCCACCACAACGGGCGCGGGCCGGTCGGAATTGGGCAGATACATCAGAAGCAGTGCATCGGAGGAGCCTTTGTCCGTTGTGACAGTGAGCTTCACCTGACGGCGCAAGGCCGCGCCGTCCAGTGCTTCGCCTTCCTCCACAACCTCAAAAGACGTTTCGAAGCCATTCTTCGGCAGCACACCATACACATGCTTCTCAAACAGGTCCAGCACCTCCGCCCGGCGCAAAGCCATATCCTCCGGCGTTTCCACTCCCGTTCCGTCCTGCAGCGCCAGCACCTCGGGCAGTGTGGAATAATCTCGCTCGCCGCCCACGACATAGGCCCGCATGGGGTCCGAAAGCTCCATCTGGAAGTTACTGGTCATGGCCACCATGTTCGGCCAGGGCAGCATGCTGTGCATCCACAGCACAAGGCCCCCCGCCGTCAGCACCAGAACCAGCACGATGCCCAGAGGGATATACCACCAATGGAATTTTTTCCTCTGCTTCTCTTTCACCCGCACAAAACTCCTTTCACCCAAGATCTATGATTTTACAATAAAGGATTTTTGAGTATTTTCCATTGTTTTTGTTGCGAATCAACAGGGAACAGGGAAAAACGTACTTTTTCACAAGCCCTGATCAACAGAAGCCCCGCTGCCGGCCGGCAGCGGGGCTTCTGTGTTTCGGTTCGTTTTACTGCACGGCCCGGCGCAGCAGCGCGGGGCGGCAGGCACGCAGGTTCCGGCGCACGCCCAAGAGGCCATATAGATGGGCCATCTCCAATGTGGCGCAGATCTTATCCGCCAGGCTCACCATATAGGACTCCTTATAATAGGGCAAAGGCGCGGTCAGCGGCCACATGTGCTTGCCGATGATGTCCTCTTCCATGGGGGACAGGCCGAAGGCGCGCGCATTTTCCAGCGCGAGCTGCGGATGGATGACCAGCCGCCGGAAGCGCCCGACGTCTGTCTCCTCCCATTTTTGCAGATACAGGTCGTGCAACAGCCCTGCACGGGCAGCGGCGCGGTAATCCAGCCCGAAAATGCGGCACAGCGTAAAACCCACATAAGCTACGAACAGGCAATGGTCATAGCAGCTGACGCCTTTGACATGCTGGGGAATGGCGTCCATCGCGCGCACCATTGGCTCGTCCTCCAGCCCGTTCAGGCAGGCGGCGAACAGCGCGCGGTTCTCTTCTTTCCACTGCATCGGAATCACCTCTTTGTCGTTTGCGCACAGCCCACAGCGGGCGTGCAGCCGGGGCGTTTTGCCCCTGTGCTTATGATACGAGAAAAAAGCCGGATTATCTACAAGAAAATGTTACCGCATACAAACCTTTTACCTGGATTTGAAAAAGGCGCGTTTTGCCGCGGACGGGCCGCCGCAAAACACACCGTGATTCAGAGCCGGGAAATCAGGTCCTCACAGATACGCGCCGCCGTAGTGCAGTATTCCGTAATATCGAATTCCTTCACCACCAGCGTGTCATAAGCTTCTTCGTCGGCATTGTCGCTCATGGCGCGCAACACCACGCAGGGAACACCGTATTTTGCCGCCACGTGGGCCACGGCCGCGCCCTCCATCTCCACACAGTCCGGCGCACAATCAGCCGCAATGGCGTTTTTGGTGGCGCTGTCGCCCACAAAGGTGTCGCCTGTGGCGATCTTGCCGACAATATATTTTACGCCCGCATCCGTGCAGGCCTGCTCGGCGGCGGCCACAAGCACAGGGTCTGCCGCAAACTCCTTCAAATACGGGAACGTATCTGAAATCATTTCACGGTCTGCGTCATGGTACACCAGCGTGCCGCCGATGACAACGTCGCCCACGCCGATCTTATCCGTCATATTGCCCGCAATGCCCGAAAATACCAGCGCTTTTGCGCCGAATCTTGCAATGAGAAGCTGCGCCGCGCAGGCCGCGTTTACCTTGCCGATGCCCGCGCAGCAAAGCGCCACACGGCGTCCCTGCAGCAGGCCTGTGTAAAACGTCACGCCCGCAACGGTTTCCTCCCCCTTGTCTGTCATACGCTCACACAAAAGCGCAATTTCTTCCCGCATGGCACCCATCAGGCCGATGATCTTTTCCATAGCGGTGCCTCCTCACACATTGAACAGGAACTCAATGATGTCCCCGTCCTGCACCACATATTCCTTGCCCTCGGTGCGCTGCAGGCCCTTGGCCTTCACGTTGGCCATGCTGTAACCGCAGGCGGCGAGGTCGTCGTATTTCACCACGCTGGCGCGGATGAAGCCGCGCTCAAAATCGGAATGGATCTTCCCTGCGGCCTGAGGGGCCTTGGTACCGCGGCGGATGGTCCAGGCGCGGCATTCCTTTTTACCGTCCGTCAAAAAGCTGATAAGTCCCAGCAGGCCGTAGCTGGCCTTGATGAGGTTGTCCAGGCCCGTGGCCTCAATGCCCATCTCCGCCAGGAATTCCTTTTTCTCCTCGGGCGTGTAATCCGCGATATCCTCCTCGGTTTTGGCACAAATGGGGATGCACTCCGCGCCTTCGTCCAGGGCCAGCTTTTTCACGGTCTGGTAATGCGGATTGCCCAGCATTCCCTCCATCAGATCGTCCTCGCTCATATTGGCCGCATAGATGACAGGCTTTGCCGTCAACAGGCCCATTTCGCGCATCTGCAGCACCTGGTCCTCGTCGGCCTCGTCCAGCGGGAAGGTGCGCGCATTTTTGCCCGCGCCCAGATGCTCCTCCAGCGCGCTCAGCCATGCGGCGCTGGCCAGCGCCTTTTTGTCTCCGGTCTTGCCCGCCTTGGCCATACGCGCCGCACGGTTGGAAACGACCTCCAGGTCGCTCAGGATCAGCTCTGTATCAATGGTCTCAATGTCCCGCACCGGGTCCACATTGCCTTCCACATGCACAATGTCCGTGCCTTCAAAGCAGCGCACCACATGCACGATGGCGTCGCATTCGCGGATGTTGCCCAAAAATTTATTGCCCAGTCCCTCGCCTTTGGACGCACCCTTCACCAAACCGGCGATGTCCACAAATTCCACGATGGCGGGCGTTTTTTTATTGGTATCCCAAATTTCAGCCAGCTTGTCCAGCCGGGCGTCCGGCACGGGCACGACGCCGGTATTCGGGTCGATGGTGCAGAACGGATAGTTCGCCGCAGCGGCATTTTTGGTGCTGGTGATGGCGTTGAACAGCGTGCTCTTGCCGACGTTCGGCAGGCCTACGATTCCAAGCTTCATATAAAACCTTCCTCTTCTCAAGCGGGGCGGCAGCCCCGGGTATATCTTTGATTATTCTACCATACAGGCAGCCCTGCGCGCAATGCGCCGGACGCGGAGCACCCCAAAAAACTGCGCGGGAGCTCCCGCAGGACTTTTTTTATACACAATTATATCGTATAATATTGTCAAACTGCTGTTTTTCTGCGCCCCGCAGAGCATCTGCGGTACACCGCATACGGCATGCCCCGCAGAGCATCTGCGGTACACCGCATACGGCATGCTGCGCAAAAACGGGCGCGGTACAGGGGAATAAAGGAGTGTGACCCATGGCGAACGAGAAAATTCTGATCGCGGACGACGACAAAAATATCTGTGAGCTGCTGCGCCTGTACCTGGCCAAGGAGGGCTATGAGACGGTGATCGCCAACGATGGCGAGGCCGCCGTGGCCGCGTTTGAAAAGGAAAAGCCCAACATGGTGTTGCTGGACGTGATGATGCCCAAAATGGACGGCTGGGAGGTGTGCCGCCGCATCCGCGCGGCGGACAACACACCCGTTATCATGCTCACGGCTAAAGGCGAGACCTTCGACAAGGTGCTCGGCCTGGAGCTGGGTGCGGACGACTATGTAGTAAAGCCGTTCGACTCCAAGGAAGTGGTGGCGCGCATCAAAGCCGTGCTGCGCCGCTGCACGCCCGCCGAGGCCCAGCCGGACGGCGTCATCAGCTATGATAAGCTCTCGGTGGACCTGACGCGCTATGAGCTGAAGGTGAACGGCCAGGTAGTGGACGCGCCGCCCAAGGAACTGGAGCTTTTGTATTATCTGGCCAGCCATCCCAACCGGGTATTCACCCGCGACCAGCTGCTGGACGAGGTATGGGGTTTTGAATACTACGGCGATTCCCGCACCATCGACGTACACGTGAAGCGTCTGCGCGAAAAGCTTGAAAACACCAGCGACCAGTGGAGTTTAAAGACCGTCTGGGGCGTGGGCTATAAATTTGAAGTGAAAGAATGACGGCGGGCCGGGGCCCGCGGCATGCCGGAAGAAGGCCGGGGTCCGCGGCATGCCGGAAGAAAGGGGGGTGCGCCCGTGCGCAAAAGCATCACCACGCGGTATTTTTATTCCACGGCAGTCCTGCTCATCTGCAGCATCGCCGTGATGGGCTTTATTCAGATGTATCTGGCCATGGGCTACTTCCGCGAAGAAAACGGCACCGCCCTGATCCAGACCATCGACAACGCCATCCTCGCCATGCAGGAAGCCGCGGATGACGGCATCGTTGAAAAAAGGGCCGAAGCCGCCGGGCTGGATGTGGAGGATATCAAAAGGGGCATCACGCTGACGGCCCGCGCCGCCGGAAAGAGCATCCTTGTGACGGACGCCTACGGCTCCGTGGTGCTTTCCATCCCGTCGGAATATCAGGGCATGGAAGTGTCTGTAAAAACGTGCAATGCCACATACAGCCGGGGCATTTACGACGAAATGGGCACTTTGGGCGGTATCTTCAGCAGCCGATATTACATCGCGGGCAAGCCCATTCTCGACGAGAAAGGCATGCTCCAGGGCTTTGTGTTCGCGGGGGCAAACGCCGACAGCCTCACGGAATACCTGGCAAACCTGTTCTCTACGTTCATCCTCTCCGCCGGGCTGATGCTGATGGTATCCAGCGTGCTTTCCATCGTGCTGACCAACCGCATGACCACGCCGCTGCGCCGCATTTCGGACGCCGCGAAAAAGTTCGGCGGCGGAGATTTTTCCGCCCGCGTGCCCGTGGAGGGCGACGATGAGCTGGCCCAGCTGGCCGAGACCTTTAACACCATGGCCGGCAGCCTGGAAAAAATCGACCAGTCCCGCCGCAGCTTCATGGGCAATATCGCTCACGAGCTGCGCACGCCCATGACCACCATCAAGGGCTTTATCGACGGCATGCTGGACGGCACCATCCCGCCCGAAAACCAGAACCACTACCTGGGCATTGTCTCTCAGGAGGTGGGCCGCCTGACGCGTCTCATCAAGAACATGCTGGACATCACCAAGCTGGAGGCCGGGGAGTATAAAGTAAACGCCACTACCTATGATATCTGGGAGAGCATCACCAGCGTGGTGTTCGGCGCGGAACAGCGGCTGGAGGCCAACAACATCCAAATCAGCGGCTTCGCCCCAACCAAGACCTTGGTTCTGGCGGATCAGGATCTGGTGTACCAGGTCATCTACAATCTGGTGGACAACGCTATCAAGTTCTGCAATGTGGGCGGGGAGATCCGTTTTTCCGTCACACAGAGCAAGGGCGCCGTTACCGTAGGCGTGCGCAACACAGGCGCGGGTATTGCGCCCGAGGCGCTGCCTTATGTGTTCGACCGCTTTTACAAGGAAGACAAAAGCCGTGGGCTGAACACCACCGGAAGCGGCCTGGGTCTGCATATCTGCAAAGTCCTCATCAATTTGTCCGGCGGCAAGATCTGGGTGGACAGCAAGGAGGGCGAATACTGCGAATTCCTGTTCACGTTGCCCGCGCCGCCTTCTTCGCCCATTAAGGGCGGCAAGCTCAAGGATCAGTGACCACCGCGCCGCATGAGGCATGGAAGAGAAATATTCGCGGCCGCAGTGCTGCGCATTGCCGGGAGGCCCGGCAGGGAGAGAGGGAATCATGGATCAGCGCCAGTATCCGCAATATCCGCAGCAGCCCGGCGGGCCCTGCCCGCCCTATGTACAACAGCCCGGGATGGAGTATCCGCCTTATCCGCCCTATGGCGGACAGGGCTCCGCCGCCCCGCCCTACGGCGGCTCCGTTTACGGGCAGGGCGGCGGCCCCGTGCCGCCGCGGGCGCCCCAATATGTATATCAGACGCCCGGCGGGAAACCGCCCCGCCGGCGCAGGAACCGTGCGCCGCTGGTGGCTGTTCTGCTTTGCCTGGGGCTTGCCGCAACCGTTTTTCTGGCGGGAGAGGCTTTTGACGCACTGCGCAGCGGCGGCGCCGCGCGCCGGCGTCCCACGCCCGGAGAGGTGCCCAGCTTTACCATCGAGGATCTTCCCGAGGACGCGGACGGCGGGCTCTCCACGGTGGAGATTGCCCGGTGGAGATTGCCAAGACCGTTGGCCCCAGCGTGGTATGCATCAATGTATATGAGCCGGGCAGCATTTCCATTGCAGGCAGCGGCAGCGGCATCATTCTCAACGAGGACGGCTTCATCGTCACCAACGCCCATGTGGTGGAGGGCTCCTCCGCAGTTACCGTGCTGCTGGACGACGGCCGTGAGCTGGACGCATGGATCGTCGGCTCCGACACCCGTACGGACCTGGCCGTGGTCAAAATCACGGCGGACGGGCTGGTGCCCGCCTCCTTCGGAGATTCGGACATCCTGCAGGTGGGCGAGCGGGCCGTGGCGATCGGCAATGCGGCCGGACAGCTCTCCGGCACCGTCACCCAGGGCATCATCTCCGGCCTCAATCGTGAGATCAGCATGCAGGCGGGCAACAGCGTCGTCACGATGAACCTTATCCAGACCTCCGCGGCCATCAACCCCGGCAATTCCGGCGGCGCGCTGGTGAACCGCTTCGGTCAGGTGATCGGCATCAATTCCGCCAAGCTCAACAGCTCCATGTTTGAGGGCATCGGCTTTGCCATCCCCTCGGCGGACGCGCAGCCCGTGGTGGAGGATCTGATTGCCTACGGCTATGTAAAGGACCGCGTGGCACTGGGCGTGATGGTAATCGCGCTGTCGCCCGTCACAGGCCCTGCCAACGACCTGCCCAGCCAGGGCTTATATATTTCATCTGTGGAAGATTACAGCGACCTGAACAACCACGACATCACCGTGGGCGACGTGATATTGACGGCGGACGGCGTAACGCTGGAAACCACGTCCGATCTGCTGGATGTGCTGGAGACGCACAAGCCCGGCGAAACCGTGCGGCTGGAGATCCAAAAGCGCGGCAGCGGCAATGTCGTCACCGTGGACGCGGTGCTGGCCGAGAGTCGCAGCAACTGAAGCTTCAAAACAAAAAGCGCCGCCGCGGATATATCCCGCGGCGGCGCCTCTTTTTGTTTTTCTCCTCAGGTGAAGAATTTGTCCTTATAGCCCATCAAAAAGATGAACAGCACGATGAGCGGCAGAATGTAACTGACGTATACCCGCGCCCATTTTGGAAACCGTATGCCCTTGCCCTCGTCTGCCTCGGCCACAAAATTTTTCCATCCCCAGCCGTAGCGGGACGTGCAGAACAACAGGTATACAAGGCTGCCCAGCGGGAGGATCGTATTGGAAACAAGGAAGTCCTCCAGGTCCAGCACGGCGCTGCCCTCGCCGAAGGGCATAAAGCCCGAAAGCCGCTGCCCTCGCCGAAGGGCATAAAGCCCGAAAGCACGTTGTATCCCAGTACACAGGGCAGCGACAGCACAAGAATGGCGAAAAAATTTACCAACACGGCTTTTTTGCGGCTCCAGCCCCACAAGTCCATACCGAAGGCAACGATGTTTTCAAATACGGCAATAACGGTGGACAGCGCCGCAAAGCTCATGAACACAAAAAACAGCGCGCCCCATACCCGGCCGCCCGCCATGCCGCCGAAGATATTGGGCAGCGTGACGAATACAAGGCCTGGGCCCTGCCCCGGGTTGACGCCGAAGGAAAAGCAGGCGGGAAAAATGATAAGGCCCGCCATCAGCGCCACAAAGGTATCTAGCAGCGTGATGTTGACGCTCTCGCTGAGCAGCGTGCGCTCCTTGCCGATGTAGCTGCCGAAAATGGCCATGGCGCCGATGCCCAGAGACAGCGTGAAAAAGGCCTGTCCCATGGCCGCGTACACCACATTGCCCACGCCTTGCTCCACAAGGCGCCCGAAATCCGGTACAAGATAAAATTTGAGGCCTTCGCCCGCGCCTGGCAGTGTGACGCTGCGCACAGCCAGCGCCACCATCAGCAGCAGCAGGCAGACCATCATGGCTTTTGTGATTTTCTCCACACCGTTCTGCAAGCCCAGGCTGCACACGCCGAAGCCCAGCACCACAGCCACAATCATCCAGAATATCTGCGGCCCCGGCTGCGCCAGCATGTCATTGAAAATGCCGCCCACCGCCTCGGCGGACGCGCCTGTGAACGCACCGCGCAGCATTTTTACCACATAGGCCAGCATCCAGCCCGCCACCGTGGTATAGAACATCATCAGCAGATAGTTGCCCGCCATGCCCAGCCAGGCGTACCAATGCCATTTGGTGCCCGCAGGCTCCAGCACGCGGAAGCTGACCGCGCAGCTTTTGCGGGACGCCCGGCCCACGGCGAACTCCATGGCCATGATGGGCAAGCCCAGCACGACCAGGAAAAACAGGTAAATAAGCACGAACGCCGCGCCGCCGTACTGTCCGGTAATATAGGGGAAGCGCCATACGTTGCCGATGCCGATGGCACACCCGGCCGAAATGAGCAGAAAGCCCAGCCGCGAGGCAAATTTTTCTCGTTTTTCCATAACCCTGATCCCTCTTTTTCCTTCTCCGATACCCGGCGCATCCGCATAGAGCGCCGTCTTTGTCCAGCATAGCAAACAAAACGTGCGTGTGTCAACGAAACACGCGCACGTTTTTGCATTTTCTCTGTTTTTTCCGGCCCTCAGCCGCCGGAAAGATGCTCAACGAGGATCTTTGCGCCGATGCACACCAAAATGACGCCGCCGAATATCTCGGCCTTACCGCCCAGCCAGCTGCCGAATTTTTTGCCCAGCAGATGGCCCGCAAGGCAGCAGACGAACGTGACGCAGGCGATGAAGGAAGCCGCCGCGGCGATGTTCACATCCAGCGCGGCAAAGCTGACGCCGACAGCCAGCGCATCGATGCTGGTGGCGAAGGCCTGCACCACCATCAGCTTATAGCTGAACGCGCGGCCCACGGGGCACGCCTCCGGCGCGCGCAGCTCCTTGACGGCGTCCCAGATCATTTTGCCGCCGATGAAGCCCAGCAGTGCAAAGGCGATCCAGTGGTCAAACGCGCTCACCACATCGGCGAAGGCGCGGCCCGCAAAATACCCGGCCACGGGCATCAGGCCCTGAAACACGCCGAAGGACAGCGACGTGAGGGCGGCCTCGTTCCGCCGCAGGCCGGAAAAACACATGCTGTTGGAGATGGACACCGCAAATGCGTCCATCGAAAGCCCCAGCGCGAGTACGAACAGGGTGATCGAATCCATAACGCTTTTTCCTCCAAATCTGCTTTCATAAGAATATGCGTGTCTGCGGCCGGATAATCTGTTCCGCCCGCAGCGCGCGCCGGAAAAGGGAGGCGTCCGTTTTGCGGCCCTGTGGGGCGGGGCCGCAAAAAAAAGACCCACGGACGGCGCAAAGCCGCCCATGAGTCTTGTTCATTAAGCAAAGCCAGGCGCGTGCCGGCGCGCCATCATGTTGACTTTACACGCCGTACAGGCCCGGCGCGAACTACTCCCTCAAAGGTATAAGCATATCTTACCATACCCTTTTGCGGCGCGCAAGTGTTTTTTCGTCCGGCGCGCCTTTTTCACGCAAGGTCCGGCAGCTCCCGCCGCACCGCGTCCTCCAGCCGGCACAGCGCTGCGGCGTCCATCTCCGGTGTGTCCGCAAGAGGGAACGGAACGCCTATAGCCCCGTATTTTTCCAGACACAGCTTTCGGAAGCCCAACAGCTCCACCTTCTGCAAATTATGGAACTGTCCGGCCATGCGCGCCAATGCGCGGATATGTGCCTCGCCGTCCGTCAAGCCGGGGATCACCACGTGCCGCACCCACAGCGGCACGCCCAGCTCTTGTGTCAGCGCCAGAAAATCCAGCGTATGGGCCAGGCTGCCGCCCGTATGGGCGCGGTATCCCTCTTCGGAGCTGAACTTCAGGTCCGCCAGCACCAGGTCCGTATGCGCCAGCACCTCCCGCGCGGCGGCAAGAGCACCCGCGCCGGAGGTATCCAGCGCCGTGTGGTAGCCCTCCGCCCGCAGCGCCTTCAGCAGCGCCGCGGTGAACACGGGCTGGGCCAGCGGCTCACCGCCCGTAACCGTAACGCCCCCCGACTCATAAATGTACGGCTTACAGCGGCGCACACGCCGCAGCACATCCTCCACCGTGTATTCCGTGCCGCCCGCCGCGTTCCAGGTGTCCGGGTTGTGGCAGCAGGCACAGCGCAGCGGGCAGCCCTGCAGAAACACCACATAGCGCAGCCCCGGTCCGTCCACCGCTCCCATGGACAAAAACGAGTGTATGCGCCCTTTCACGCCGTTTTCCGGCGTCTGCATCTGTGCGTCCACGGCTCACATCGCCTCGTGGAACGTGCGGGCGATGACCTCGCGCTGCTGTTCTTTCGTTAGCTTGTGGAAGTTCACCGCGTAGCCTGAAACGCGGATGGTCAGATTGGGGTATTTTTCCGGGTCATTGTACGCCTCCACCAGCGTTTCACGGCTGAGCACGTTGACGTTGATGTGGTGGGCCATCTGGGAAAAATAGCCGTCCAGCAGGCTGACGAGATTGGCCCGGCGCTGTTCGTCCGTCCTGCCCAGCGCTCCCGGCACGATGGAAAACGTATTGGAGATGCCGTCCTTGCAGTACCGGTACGAAAGCTTTGCCACAGAGTTCAGCGAGGCCAGCGCGCCGCTTTTTTCCCGGCCGTGCATGGGGTTCGCGCCCGGGGCAAAGGGCTGCCCCGCTTTGCGGCCGTCGGGCGTGGAGCCTGTTTTTTTACCGTACACCACGTTGGAGGTGATCGTCAGCACCGAGAGCGTGGCTTCGGCTCCGCGATACAGCGCATGGCCTGCCAGCTCGTTGTAAAACGCTTCGGCCTGTTCGCAGGCAATGGCGTCCACGCGGTCGTCATCGTTGCCGAAGGCGGGGTAGTCTCCCTCCACCTCGAAATCCGTGATGAGGCCTGTTCCGGCGTCGCGGATGCAGCGCACCTTCGCGTATTGAATGGCCGAGAGTGAATCTGCCAGCACGGACAGGCCCGCCATACCGAAAGCCATGTAGCGGTGCACATGGGTGTCGTGCAGAGCCATCTGCGTTTTTTCATAAGCATATTTATCGTGCATGTAATGGATGACGTTCATGGTATCGGCATACAATTCCGCCAGCCAGGGGCGGTATGCGTCCAGCAGCGCCGTTACCCTGCCGTACTCCAGATACTCGCCCTCATAGGGCGTATGCACCGGGCCGACCTGCATGTTCTTCATCTCGTCCCGGCCACCGTTGAGGGACAGGAGCAGCAGCTTTGGCAAATTGACCCGCGCGCCGAAAAACTGCATGTCTTTACCCAGCCGCATGGCTGAGACACAGCATGCGATGGCGTAATCGTCGCCGTAAATGGGGCGCATCAGGTCGTCGTTTTCGTATTGGATGGCGTCTGTCTCGCAGGAGACGCGGGCGCAGTATGTCTTAAACGCGGCGGGCAGCGCACCGCTCCACAAAATGGTCAGGTTCGGTTCCGGCGACGCCCCCAGATTGTAAAGCGTATGCAGCATGCGGAAGGAAGTTTTCGTCACCAGCGTGCGGCCATCCGAGCCCATGCCCCCCACGGCTTCGGTGATCCACATGGGGTCGCCGCCGAACAGCGCGTTGTACTCCGGCGTACGCAGGTGGCGCGCCATACGCAGCTTCATCACAAAGTCGTCCATCAGCTCCTGCGCGCCCGCCTCGTCCAGCCTGCCCGCGGCCAGGTCCCGCTCGAAATAGATATCCAGAAACGTGCTCACGCGGCCCAGGCTCATGGCCGCGCCGTTCTGCTCCTTGATGGCCCCAAGGTAGCCGAAGTAGGTCCACTGCACGGCCTCGCGGGCACTTTGCGCCGGGCGGCTGATGTCGCAGCCGTACAGCGCGGCCATATCCCGCAGCTTGCCCAGAAAGTCGATCTGCCGCCAGACCTCCTCGATGAGACGGATGTTCTCGTCCGTCATCGCGCCGCGGCCCAGCTCCGCCTTGTCCTTTTTCTTTTCCTCGATCAGTCGGTCTGTCCCGTAGAGCGCCACGCGGCGGTAATCGCCGATGATCCGGCCCCGGCCATATGCGTCGGGCAGGCCCGTGATCAGGCCGCAGTGCCGGGCCGCACGGGTCTGCTCGTTGTACACGCGGAATACGCCGTCGTTGTGGGTGGTGCGGTAGGCGAACTCCTGCTCCACCTGCCCGGAAAGCTCATAGCCGTAGGCCCGGCAGGCCTCCCGCGCCATGCGGATGCCTCCGAAAGGATTCACACCGCGCTTCAGCGGCCTGTCCGTCTGCAGGCCGACGATCAGCTCGTTGTCTTTGTCCAGATAGCCCGGCTTGTAATTGAGCAGGGAGGACACCGTCTGGGTGTCCACATCCAGCACGCCGCCGAACTCCTGCTCCAGCTTCATCAGGCCCTGCAGCTTATGCATCAGTGCCTGCGTGCGCGGTGTTGCCGGCGCCAGGAACGCTTCATCTCCTCCGTAGGGTGTATAGTTTTTCTGGATAAAATCCCGCACATCGATGCGGCTCTGCCACGCCCCGGTCGTAAACCCTTCCCATGCCTTGCACATTTCCTGTACCTCCTGTTCGCTCACACACCGCGGAGGCGCGGCCCCTTTTCATTCCTGTACCGTCCCGGCGGCGGCCATTGAGAAAATCTTTTTGTTTCAGGGCAACAAAAAAGGGCAGCACCGCAAAAGCGGTGTTGCCCAGACGGCCGGCATCAAAACTCCGCGCCCGTTCCCCTGTGGTAAGCCCACTCGTTCCGTCAGTTACGGCCGCGTCTCGGTTATGTATTCATGATACCACGCTTCGGCAAAGGCTGTCAACGGACAAACAGCCGAATCCGCAGGCCGCACAACTCAAAAATATGGTTAAACCGGCCTTCGGGATGCCAACGCTCTGCTTTACGAAGGATGCCTGTATGTGGATAACATAAAATTGGTAAATTGGAAATTATGACAATCCTTCTGCTTTTGCACGAATTGCAAAAAACTCCTGAAACGTATCTGATTTTTCCTGTATTTTCTTTTTCATCAAGGTCAATCTCCGTTTGCCAACCCGCCTATCCAATACAGCAAATATTCTTACGATTAAATTAGCACTGTTAAGGCTCATTTCAATATCTTAATCATCAAACTCTGCAAAGGCGTTGTAAAAACAGCGTTGACCAAAAACACTTAGTCTTAAAGCTGTATCATCCATATACGCATTTTCCACTTCCATGCGTTTTTTGTATTTTTCATCTCCGGGAAACAAATCTGCTTTCATTCAGTTATTCCAATAACATCCCTTGATGATTTCGTTGCCATCATATCTTATTGCCGCCCGCCCCTCATGGTCAGGACTTCTGCTATACGACGTTGCGTAATACTGAATATGGCCTTGCAGACTCTGCGCCAAATATTCTGTTTCCAGCTTTTTCCTGATACCGCTCGCTGTTGCCATTTGCGGTTCTTCCTCTTCAGCTTTTGATTGTTTTATTGCCCCATTTCTTGCCCTGTCATGCAGAAAGCATCTCCTGTTCCGCCTGGCCGATTCCAGTTTGCCGGGCCGCCGGGCTGTATGAAAGCGGCTGTCTGCCTTCGTTTTACGCCTGTGTCGCCGTGTCCCGCAAAGTTCATCCGCCGCTTATCTCCGGCAGAACGCTCTGTTACAGCGTGACGCCCATCAGGTACTCCTTTACCTCCAGCAGCTCCCGCGCGGGCAGGGAAAAGGCGCGCACGCCCAGGCGGGCATAGGCCTCGGCCAGCGCGGGCTGCGCCGCGCCCTCGCCGCACAGGCACAGCGGGATGCGTGCTTCGGCCGCGGCCTCCACGGCGAACCGTACAAGCCGGTATACGGCGGGAGAGGCAACGGGCAGATAGGCCCGCACCTGGGGGTTCACACGGTCGGCCGCATATGTATACTGGATGAGATTGTTGGTGCCCACATTGAAAAACGCGGCGCGGCGCGCCAGGTCCCCGGCTGTCAGCGCCGCGGCGGGCGTTTCGATAAACGCACCCACTGGAACCGTTTCGGCAAAGGGCACGCCCCGCTCCCGAAGCGCGCATTTGGCACGGTAAACAGCGTCCAGAGCATGCTCGAACTCATCCCGCGTAGAGACCATGGGCAGCAGGATGCGCAGATTTCCCGCCAGCCCGGCGCGCAGCAGCGCCCGAAGCTGCGTTTCAAAAAAATCCGGATGCGCCAGGCAGTAGCGCACGCCGCACAGCCCCATCGCGGGATTTGCTTCTTCCTCCCGTGGAAATTCCGTCCCCGTCTTATCCGGCGCCACATCAAAGGTACAGATGGTAACGGGCCTGCCCTGCGCCGCCGCCAGACAGGCAGCATAGAAGCCATACTGCTCCTCCTCGCCGTTCACGCGCCCCGCCAGCAGTAGGTATTCGCTCAGCAGCAGACCCACGCCATCCGCTCCCGCCTCCACGGCCGTGCGCACATCCTCCACCGACGCGCAGTCCGCCATCAGCGAGATGCGCGTGCCGTCCTTCGTGGTACATGGTGCCGCCCGCAGCCGCTCCTGCGAGAGCGTGTGCCGCCGCTGCAAGCGCAGTTTGTGGGCAAAGCGTGTTTTCGTCGCCTCATCCGGGTCCAGATACGCTTCGCCGGTGTCTCCGTTCAGCGCCAGCGTGCGGCCGTCACAGCCCTCCAGCAGCTCCGGCCCCGCCATCACCGCGGCGGGGATGCCCATGGTGCGGGCGATGATGGCCGCGTGGGCATTGGGGGAACCCGCGCTGGTGATAAACCCCAGCACCAGACTGCGGTCCAGCGTGACGATATCCGTGGGATACAGCTCCTCAGCCACCAAAATGGCCGGGCCCGTCAGGCGCAGCGTCTCGTGGGGCTGGCCGTCGAGTACCTTGACGACCCGGCGGCATGCGTCCAGGATATCGCAGGCACGCTCGCGCATGTACGGGTCCTCCAGTGCACGAATGCGGCCCGCAAAAATGCCCGCCGCGCGCTCCACCGATGCCGCCGCACCCGCGCCCACCCGGATATAGGACGCCACCTCCTGCCGAAGGCCCTCGTCCTCCAGCAGCACCCTCTGCACCATAAAAATATCCCTGTCCTGTGCGGCAGCGCGCCGCTCCAGCCGGATGAGCTGGTCCTGCGCCTCCCGCACCGCGTTTTCAAACGCCTCCTGTTCCTCCTTGGGGGACCGCACCGCGCGCCCCAGCCCGCTTTGCGTATGGCGCAAATACCGCACCGTCCCCACCGCCAGCCCCGCCGAGGCCGGCACTGCCGTGATATACTTCAAATCCGCGCACCTCCCGGTTTCGCGGCAGAGGCCACAAGCCGCCCCGCCGCCGTCCTCTTCCTGCTCCAATGGTTCGCGTGCCTTGAAAATCTGTTTTTGTTCTTTTTATTCGGGCATTGCCATACCAAAACGTCCCACATCCGCAAAGCCCAGCGCGTGATAGATGCGCCCCGCCGCGGGGCTGTCGTAGAACAGGCACAGGTACCGCCGCCCGGCGGCAAAACTGTGGGCCGCGGCCGCGTGCACACAGGCACGGGCAAAGCCTCTCCCGCGCCATCCCGGCAGCGTCGCCACACCGACGACCATGGCCGAAACGCTGTTTTCCGCAGTCGTCTCTGCCAGCGCCACCAGCCTGTCCCCATCGTACACACCGAAGGCATGGCCGCCGCGCGTCAGGTTCTCCCGGCATTCCTCCACCTTTTCCTCCCGGTCCACACCGCGGAAGCTGTCGGCAAATTCATCGATCTGTACTTCCAGCCCGATCACTTCCTGCGCATCCTGCGGCCCGAGCATCCGCAGAGAAAAGCCCTCCGGCAGCGCCGCGCCGCCGGCCAGGCGGTCCATGCGCGCCAGATTCGTTCCGCGCAGCTTCCAGCCGGGCATGCGTGCGGCCAAAGCGGCCACATCTGCTTCCTTGCCCGAAAGATACTGCGCCCCGCGGGCTTGCAGAAACGCCGCCAGCTCCTCCACCGGCGCTGTCCCGCTCATGCACAGACAGTAATTGTTGAAATACCGCAGCAGCAGCGCACAAAGCGCGCCGTCCGCAGCACGTGTGCCGAAGATCTCCACCGTTTTCGATTCAAAGCCGTAATTTTCAAGGTCGCCTTGCACAAATACATTGTATTCCGGTTCGGCAGAGATATATGCCTCTACCTCGGCCCGGTTCTGCTCCGTCAGTTTTTCCATTCCTTTCCACTCCTTCTCTACATTATCTTCCGGGCGCGGCGGTCGCCCTCTCCCGCGGCATGCCGCCCCTTTTTGCTCCGAAATAAAAGTCCCCTCAACGGCCATTCGGGCCCTCCCGGCCCACGGCCTTAAGGTCTCAAGCGCCCGGGCACAAAGCGCCCGGATGCGTGTAAAAAACAGCAGCTGTGCTGCTGTTTTTTATTAGTATAGCACATTTTGCGCATACCCGGAAATCCGCATTGAGCGGGATTGCGGCGTTGTTTTTTCGTTTTTTTGTTCAATTGGTAAAAAATGCGTTTTTCTGTAAAAAAAATCCATCAAAAATATTGCTATTTTCACTTCATCTTGCTAAAATATTAAAATAATTTTTCCGGCCTGCCGGAAGAATTATGGCTTTTACAAAACGAAAAGAAAAGGTGGTGTAAGTCATGGAGATCAAAGGCGATCAAATCTGGCACAGTCCGTCCCCCGCAGAGCTGCTGGCCGCCGCCGGGCAGGAAATCACCCTCAAGGCGTGCGTTCACAACATCCGGGAGCTTGGCGGCATCGCATTCGTGGTGCTGCGCACCGGGCGTTATCTCATTCAGTCCGTGTACGACAAGGAGGTGTGTCCGGATAATAATCTGAGCCAGCTTTCCGCAGGCGACTGTGTCCGCGCAACGGGCCTGCTGCGCGCCGAACCCCGCGCTGAAAACGGCGTGGAGCTGCTGCTCCACGGCTTCACCGTTCTGTCCCGTCCGGCTTCGCCGCTGCCGCTGAACCTAGCCGATAAAGAGCTGAAGGCCACGCTGGGCACCAAAATGGAGTACCGCACCGTGGCGCTGCGTCATCCCAGGGAACGCGCGGTATTCCGCATCCAGCAGGCTCTCGCCTGCGGCTTCCGGGAGTTCATGCTTTCCCAGGATTTTACTGAGATCCATACTCCGAAGATCACGGGCATCGGTGCCGAGGGCGGCGCAGAAGTGTTCGAGCTGGACTACTTCGGCATGCCCGCCACGCTGGCGCAGAGCCCGCAGATGTACAAACAGACCTGTGTCGCTTTTTTCGACCGCGTGTTTGAAGTGGGAGCCGTCTATCGGGCGGAGCTGCACAACACCAGCCGCCATCTGAACGAATACACAGGCCTGGACTTTGAGATGGGATACATCGACGGCATGGAGGACGTGATGCAGATGGAGACCGCCATGCTGCAGCACACCATGGCCTATGTGAAAGAACACTGCGCGCCGGAGATCGCGCTGCTGGACGTTGATGTGCCCCGGATCGGCGCAATTCCCTGTATCCGGTTCGCAGACGCACTGGCTTTGTTGAAAACGCTCGGCGGCGGCAAAAACCGGAACGACCTCACGCCCGAGGACGAAGTGCTGCTGTGCGAGTATTACAGGGAAAAGGGGCTGGGCGAATTCGTGTTCGTGACGCATTTTCCCACGGCCAAACGTCCGTTCTATGTGATGGACGACCCGCACAACCCCAGGGAAACGCTCAGCTTCGACCTGCTGTTCCGCGGGCTGGAGGTGACGACAGGCGGCCAGCGCATCCACGATTATGACGCGCAGGTGGCCAAGATGCAGGCCCGCGGATTGGACCCTGCTCAATTTGAAAGCTATATCGGCGTACACCGCTGCGGCCTGCCGCCCCATGGCGGCCTGGGCATCGGGCTGGAGCGCCTGACCATGAAGCTGTGCGGGCTGTCCAATATTCGCGACGCCAGTCTGTTCCCCCGGGACATCAATCATCTTGTGCCCTGACATGGCGGCCGGCTGTTTTTACCGCCGCTTTGCCGCCTAAAAATACCGCCGCCCGGTTTTCGGGCGGCAGTTTTTTGGGAATAATCTGTTTTTTAAAACTATATTACATATTTTCTAAAATCTCTTTATTTTATATTAAAAACAGCGTATAATAATATTCACACAAGAGGGGAGCTGTCGCGATGCATCAAAAGCAAAACCCAGCCGGGTTCTACACAAAAGGCGAGGAGATTTTCAATGCCGTCAGCCACGGAGCGGGCAGTGTGCTGGCCATCGGGGGCACCGGGGCGCTTGTGGCGCTGGCCGCTGCTTTGGCCAATTGGCGGACAGTGCTCATCTGCCTTGTATACGGGCTTTCACTGGTGGTTTTATATACCATGAGCACTCTGTACCATGCATTCCCGTTCGAGGGCGTGAAACGCCTGTTTCGCGTGTTCGACCACTCATCCATTTACCTGCTCATTGCGGGCAGTTATACGCCGTTCACGCTTATCCTTTTGGACGGCACCTGGAAGGGCCCGGTCATCTGCGGCGTAGTGTGGGCCGCCGCCCTTCTGGGCGTCACGCTCAATGCCGTCAGTGTGGAGCGGTTTGAAAAGTTCTCCATGCTGCTGTACATCGCCATGGGATGGGCCGTTGTATTTGCAGTGGGGGATGTGGTACGCGCACTGCCGTCCGCCGGATTCTGGCTTCTGCTGCTGGGAGGCGTAAGCTATACGGGCGGCATCGTATTCTACGCCTGGCATAAAAAAGGGCGTGTGCATTACATGCACGGCGTATGGCACCTGTTCGTGCTGCTGGGCAGTGTTCTGCATTATCTGTGTATTTTGCTGTATGTGCTGCCCCGGGCGTATGCCTGACACACAACCGTTGCAAAGCCGCGCGTAAGCATTGACTGCCATCGGCCTTTTTGGTATAATAATTGGGCTGTGAGCAGATTTATTTGCAGCGCAGCATTTGCAGCGGTATCGAAGTGGTCATAACGGGGCTGACTCGAAATCA
>OJOU01000187.1_pt1 | contig 27341 bp, 13 predicted proteins | sample 1598291 | NCBI WGS metagenome assembly OJOU01 (sample SAMN03922470, study PRJEB24848) | human gut metagenome | isolation source: stool sample | host: Homo sapiens | place: Germany | collected 2010-11 | reverse complement strand
GCACAAATCCAACACTGCGGGCGCAACAAGGCCCCAAACCAAATTCTTTTTACAAAATTATTCATAAAAATGTATTTAAGTGAAACAATAATTGATTTTTAAACGCATCATAAAGAATAAATGAGGAAAAAGCAAGCATTTTTCTTGTCAAGTCGTCGGCAGGCCGCCATAATTGCCGCAAATTTAGACGTGCGGAAACGCCATAGCTGCCGGTTTTCCGGCATCAGGGCGCAACAATCGCTGCAATTCCGCCGCCACGGGAAGTTTGCCGGTGCAGTTCCCGTTCCGGCTTTGTTTTGATAAACTGTACTAAGGAGAAAAATATGCCCCGTATAGCCGAATTTGCCAAAGTCAGTTTCAATCAGTTTGAAACGGCATGGAAAAACACTTTTCTGACAGATGACGCTGAAATCCGGCGCATATATGACAGTATCCGGCTTCCCGCCCGGGCAACGTCCGGTTCTGCCGGATACGATTTTTACACGCCGGTAGATATCTCCCTGAAACCGAAGGAAAATTTTCTATTGCCGACGGGAATACGCGTCAGAATGGAAGACGGCTGGTTTTTGGGCGTTATGCCCAAATCCGGGTTGGGTTTTAAATACCGCCTGCAAATGGACAATACGATTGGGATAATTGATGGCGATTATTATTACTCGGACAATGAAGGACATATTTTTGTAAAGATGACCAACGATTGCAATGGCGGTAAGGTTCTGGAGCTGAAAGCCGGCGCCTCGGTCTGTCAGGGGATTTTTCTGCCTTTCGGCATCACATTTGACGATAACGCTACGGCAAGACGCAACGGCGGTTTGGGATCGACATCGAAATAAGGCCTGTGCGCAAGAAGATAGTGCACAAGAAGATAGCAGTACACAAGAATAAAGCAGTGCACAAGAATATAAGGTCTGCCTGCAAGAATTTTTTTATGTTGCGGTTGTATTCTAAACGAAAGGCACAAAAAAGGGCGGTAGTTCCGCCCTTTCTCATAAAATCTCCGTTTTATGTCCCCGACAGTTCAAATGTATGTCTCCAACAGCTCCGAGTTTCGTCAGTCTATAACCTCGCAGCTTTCAGCGTTTGGGTTTGAACTGAATGATTTTCGGTTTCCCGTTCGCCGTATCGGTCTGCATTTTTACGGTTGCAAATCCGTTTCCGGCAGCAGCTCTGGTTTCCTTTTGTACATTGTTGCCGTTTACGGAACCGCCGCTTTTTTGTGAAAATCCGCTCATTGCCGTCTTTTGGCATCCGGGCTGCCGGTGTTGTCCGGGAATAATGCGGAATTTCTCGCCGGCTGCGGTTTTCAGGGCATTTTGCTGCGCCGAAACTTTTTCAAAGTGTTTTCCTTCAGCCGCATTATAACAGAGCTTAAACAGCTCGCCGCCGATAGTCGCCGTTTCGCCGAGTTCTACCGGATATTCGGTGAGAGTATCTCCGTCAAAAGCGTCCAGCAGCTTTTCGTCGTCTTTGCAAACCGGATGCCAGACAACGTCATCAGTGTCCTTTTCCTTTTGTTCAATCGACCAGCAGATACAGGCGAATTTCTCTTGTTGCAGCGAATAAAGCTCCACCGGATAAACGTCTTCCGCCTCAAAAGCCCCTTCAAGCCTGAGGATATTGAGCATATCTGCTTCAGACAAAACCGCCCGGACTTTCTTTATCGCAACTTCTCCAGCAGAGGTAAACACCGTAGAATACAGCGTCTCCCGCCAAAACAGAAAGATTTCGTTAGTCAGCGGCAGAAGTTTGGTAAATTCGCATTCATGAAAAACTTCCGGATTGTCCAGCTTAAACACCGGTGCTAATGAACGGATGTCCTGGGCGTCCAGGTCAAAATACACCCATACCAGCATATTGGAGCAAGCCAGGTTGTTGAGTGATATGCTTGCCAGAAGCACGACGCCGTTGCCGCCGTAAAAGTCCTGAAAAAATTCCAGTGCGTCAATCGAATTGTCAAAAATCACTTCGTCTCCCGCCGGAGCATACTGCTCAGGATTGGGAATAAAACCTAATTTATCCATATTTATAAAATTTTAGTGAAACATATGCTTATTTTATCATCTTTAGCCTACACCCGGAAATAAAATTATGTCAACAGTTTTGTCAAGTGTTGCGCATTTTTATTGTATATGTTTGTTTTTGCGGCGGATACGGGACGAAATGCCACGGAATTTTGCCCCGCCGATATCAGTCCTCATACACAGCAGCAATCCGCCCCAACAGTGCTAACGCCAGGCCGCTCCAACAGTGCCAATCCTCATAAACAGCGCCAGTCACCCCAATAATACCCAATCCGCCTCAGGAGAACCATCTGCCCCAGGATATCCGATTTACCCCGGTAGCATCGCTTCTCCCGAATGATGTACAAAAAAGGCAGAGAGTCCGCTGTACTCTCTGCCTTTTCCCTTAGATGAGGAGTGGGAAGTTTAGAACTTGTATTTGGCGTTCAGCATACCCGTATGGTTCTGATAATCCTCACGGAAACCGCCTTCGTAAGCGAGGGAGATTTCCCAGTTGTCAGAAACATCGGTAGCAACTTTTGCGCCGAGTTCAAATCCCAAACGGTTCAGCTTTTCGCCGTTGACGCGATAGGCAACGCCGTTAGCCAAAACCACGTTGGAATTGTTGGCGTCGTCAACCAAATCATAAGTAACGGCGGCTCTCAATTCCGGACGGATAATGGTATCGCTGTCCAAAGCATAATCCTTGGCAACTTTCGCCCCGACGATTGCGGTCAGAATGTCGCTGTCATTGGCGGCAACGGACGTTCCGAGAGCGTCGGTATATCCGTCTTGCGAGATATGGGCGTAGCGCAGTCCGGCTTCCGGCGTAACGTCATAGCCGTTCAGCTGCATTTCATATCCGTACAAAGACTGGACAGCCCAGGATTCGACGTCATAATCAGCGTTTGCGTTAAATCCGAGCGCAGCTTTCTTTTCACTGTAATCAGACCAGTTATAAGCAACAACGGTGTTGATGTACCAGTTTGCCGGCTTATACTGCCCGTAAACAAACGCGGTATGCGTATCAACGTCCGTATCGCGAATACCCGAGGAAATATCCGTGCTGCTGTAAGCATAGCCAAGGCCGACTTTCGTCCTGTTGTCAAGCTGCTTGTCGATACCCATGGCGACGCCGTCGCTGTTCGTGTCAAAACCGCTGGCTTTTGACGTCGATTCGTGGTCGGAGTGGCTGAACAATGCTCTTACCCAGGCTTTAACCTGCTTAAAGGCATCGCCGGAAGATTTTCCTTCGGCCATGGCTGCGGAAGTTCCGTTCAGTTCATCAGAAACAGCCGAGAATACCATATTATGAATACCGGTTTCAACCGATCTGATAACCGGATTGGCGTCTGCGGTCAGCAAATCCGCTGCGCCGGTACCGTTGGAAACCTGCGCCTTGTCGGCAGATTGCAGATGCTGGTTCAACGCTTCTCTGAAACTGTTAAAGTTGGCGTTGTCAGAAGAACCGCCGGAAATTGCGCCCAAAACGGCTTCTGCCTGTGAACCGGAGAGCCCCAGAGAGGCAGCCGCTTCGTCGGCGGATTTCTGTTCCATGGTAACTTTTCCGTTATCGCCAACAATCGCATTATACAAAGCGTTGTCAGCCAGTGTGAAGCCGTTTTCGCCCAGCAGCTTGCTCGTGTCAAACTCTGCGGATTCTTCACCGCTGTCGACAATCAGGCCCAGTTCGGTGTTTTCACCGATAGTGATTGCGACATCATTGCCAAACGTTGTGTTTTCAGTAATATTGAGCTTCGTATTATCCGCAAAAGAAGTTGTGCCTTCGCCGGAAATGCCTCCGTCAAGCGTCAGCGTGCCGCTGACGTCTACCTTGGCCTGACCGTTGTTCTGATTCAGGTTAATATCGTTCAGTTTATCGCCGACTTTATTGCCGGAGAAGGTGTTTTCGCCGCTCAATTCAACCGTTCCGTCAACGTTAATTGCGCCGCCGCCTGTTGATGCGGAATTGTTCTCAAACATGGCGTTGGCAATATTAACGACACCGCTGGTGGAGATAGCTCCGCCGCTGCCGTTTGCCGCCTGGTTGCCGATAAACTGGACATTGTCGAGTGTGATGTTGGCTGCTGTCGTGCCGCCGTTAAAAATGGCGCCGCCGTTTCCTTTTTCCGCAATATTGCCTTCAAAAACAGTATTGCTGATTTCGGCAATCTCACCGCCCTTGTTATAAATCGCAGCACCGCCGCCGTTCGTGGAAGTGTTGTTTTTGAAGATGCTGTTTGTAATAGAGGCAATTTTGCCGCCGTTGGAGTTCAAAATCGCGCCGCCGTTTGTTTCGGCAGTGTTGTCTTCAAAGGTAACGCCATCCAGAGTACCGAGGTTTCCTTTGTTATAAATCGCCCCGCCGAGCTTTGCGGAATTGCTTTTGAAGACGGCTCCGGAAGCAATTTCCATGGAACTGCTGGCATCAGCTACAAAAATCGCGCCGCCGGCATTTCCTGCTTCGTTTCCGGAAAATACCACCGTTCCGGACAGTTCTGCATTGGTGTTAGCATCGTTAAAGATGGCTCCGCCGTTGGTTGAAGCTTTATTGCCGTCAAACGTAACATCGGCAAATTTGATGTCTCCGCCTTTGTCGGTTTCCTGCGCCTGATTATTCGTATTGTAAAGGGATTGGTTGTAAACCGCCCCGCCGTTGATTGCTTCGTTCTTTTCAAAAACGGTATTGCTGATTTGGGTGTTGTTAAAGGAGTTGGCGATTGCGCCGCCGTTGCCGCCCTGAAGTTTATTGTCGGCCCGGTCTGTGGTCGTTCCGGTCGCTTTGTTTCCGATAAAGGCGGAATCAGATATAATCAGACTGTGATTTTCATGCGAACCATTGGTAATATCCCCGTTGTTGATAGTACGTCTGGTCCCGATGGCGCCGCCGTTGAAACCGGTTTCATTATTGACAAACTTTGTGTTCTTGATTGTCGTTTTAGAATCAATGCCTAATGAGATGGCCCCGCCGCCGACAGGTTGGCTGTCTGTTGTTTCGGTTTGGGATCTGTTCGCTTCAAATGTAGCGCCGTCAATGTCTAAAACGCCAAAGTTGGCAATTGCGCCGCCATCATATTTTGCCGTATTGTTTTTAAATACTGTTCCTGATTTGACGATAAGCGTACCAGGATTTTCAACTCCATTTTTCGGCTTGCTTGTAGAAAGGGCTCCGCCGATACCATCGGCGTTGTTTGTAATATTTTCAACCAAAGAATTTTCTTCTAAAACAAGGGTTTCTCCTTGGGGTATGAGATAACTTGTTTTCCCGTCCCATTCTTCGGCAGCCATTGTCGGCATTGCGAATGCGACGCCGACTAAAGCCGTAGTCAATAAAAGTTTGTTTTTCATAAAGTAACTCCTAGAAAAGTTTCTATGCAAACGTCCTGAAAAATGTGTTGAAAAAATACGAACGATTTAATTCAGCAATTTTTTCTAAAACGTTTATCCGGATTTTAGCCGTAACGAACGCCGTATGTCAAGTTTAAATCATTAATCCGTAATGTTTTTTTATTTTTTCGCCTTTTTAAAAAAGTAACATTTTGTTTTAACTGAATTGATGATTTTTAACGTTCCTATTTTTTCAGCATCTGCCTGTGGATATAATGCTCTGATTTTTTGCAAAGTCATTAAAACAAAAGTTGATGACTTTAAACGAACCTTTTTTTGCCGCATGCCGCAGCTCCGCTTCAATCCAATCCCCTTTTTGTCAATCTACATCAGATGGATTTTGCGCAGCAGGACAAAGACGGCAATAACTTCCAGCCTCCCCAAAACCATGACAAACGACAGGATATATTTTACAAAAGGCGTAAATCCGGCAAAACTACCGGCCGGTCCGGTTGCCTCGGTCAGGCCCAGGCCGGAGTTGGTTATATTGCCCGCAACCGCGCCGAGCGCCGTAACAAAGTCTACTCCCGTCATGGAAATAATCAGCGTAAACAGCATAATGGCAAGCAAAAAGCCGAATGCCATGACGAACACCGAAGAAACGATATTGTCGTCGATGACCTTTCCGCCGGCTTTCATAACCGTTACCTGGCTTGGCGAGAGGGAATTGGTTGCGTTCTTTTTGAAAAAGGCCATAATGACCTGCCAGCGGAAAATTTTAATTGAACCGGTTGTCGAACCCGTACAGCCGCCGTGCAGGAATAAAATGAAGAAAACGGCGACAGCCCATGTACCCCACTGGATAAAATCATATGAGGAAAAGCCGGTTGTCGTCATAGCCGAAATCATATTAAAAGAGGCTCTCCGGAATGCCGTAACAAACGGAATGTCTGAGGTATAGGCATAAAATGCGCTGATAATCAGGATATACCAGAAAACCAGTTTCAAAAACGTATTGACCTGATTGTTTTCAATAATGGAAGCAAAGCTTCGCTTTTTCGCAATTAAAACAAAATAGGTCATCGGCAGCGACCCCAGCAGCATAAAAATACCGATAATGGTTTCAATCATCGGGCTGTCAAAATAAGCGACGGAATTGTTTTTTGTAGAAAGTCCGCCCGTGCACAGCGTCGCCAGCGCATGGCATATTGCGTCAAACCAGTTCATGCCCGCCCATTTCAGCAAAACCGCGCAAATGATGTTCAGCAAGACATATACCAGAATAATGTCCTTGGCGATATAGCGGATTTTGGGCAGGAATTTTTCTTCAATGTCAGAGTTTTCCTTGTTGAAGATGTGCATGCCGCCGATTCCCAGAAAAGGCATCAGCGCGACCGCAAAAATGACGATGCCGACGCCGCTGATGCCGTTAAGCACGGCGCGCCAGAACAAGACGGATTTTGGCTGCGCCTCAACATTGCTTAAAATGGTCGAACCTGTGGTCGTCAGACCGGATGTCGCTTCAAACAAAGCGTCGGCGTAAGTTTGAATGTCTCCGTTGCCGTAAAGGGGGAGGGCACAGATAAGCGGGCAGGCAAACCAGCATATAACGGTAATCAGATATCCTTGGAGGATAGAGATGTTTTTTATTTTGCCGTAATTTGCCAGAAACAGCGACCCGCCGATAAACATCGTCAGAATGCTGTTTTGGATAAAAATGGCATCAAACGAACCGGTGTAGTATTTCAATGCCGCTGCCGGCAGTAGCATCAATGCTCCCAAAACGAAAATGATAAACCCGTTAATCATCAAAACCGGCTGCCACATTGTTGTCTGAACCCTTATATTGTTAAAATCGTTGCCCAATTCCGCATCATAATATAGCCCTGCGCAAAAACTTTCAATGCTGCCGGCAGGTTATCCACCTCAGCTGCTGTTCTCCTCCCGCCCGGACGCCGTTGTCCACTCTCCCCGTCCGTTCGTCGCCCTGCTTTCTTTCTGTTTATCTGCTTTTCCCGTCCGCGCGCGCACAGCCTTCCTCCGGTTTCTCAGCTTTTCCCGTCCGGCTGGCCCTCGCCGTTTCCTGTTTTCCGGTCTGCCTCTCTTACGTCCATAAAAAAAGCTCCCCGCAGGGAGCCGAAAATCAAAACCTTACTCAAAATAGCGCGCATCAGGCGTATTTTGCAAAAAGTTTCTGAATTTTCCGTGTGAACACGGAGTATACGCACCGCCGATAAAATCGGCATACGCACCGAGCAGGGAGGTAATTCCTCTGTCATACTCTTCCGGCGTATATGATGCGCGTGCGAACAAATCCGACAGGATAATGTTGGCAACAGCTTCTTCATGGTCAATGCCGTACAGGATTTCCTGATAGTTCGGCCACCCCATGTTGGAGTAGTTGACGATAATATCCCGGAACTTTTCCCAGTCCGCTCCGAAAACGCCGGGCATGGTATAACGCTCCGGCTTTGCGGATTTGGTAACGCCGTTGAAGCGTACCGTATCCTTCTTAAGAGGGCCGAGGCTGGCAGCGATATAGCCGAGGTAAATCTCGGATATTTTCGCTTCCGGCACTGCCGCTAAGGTTTTCGGCAGGAAAATCGGGCAATGCGCCAACACGAGGTTGACTTTGACTGCGGCAAATTTTTCCTGCTTCAGCTGCCACATCCACTCCGCCAGCAATCGTTTGTCATAGAACGGATTGCCCGAACAGATGACAAACGTTACTTCTTTCAGCCCCTGAGATACCGCAAAATTGTATATCTCAATCAGGTTGCCTTCGGAATCGTCGTCTTCGCACGGGGTATAATTCCTGTATGCATACTGCGTGCCGGTCAAAAGGCTCATCAGTTTGTAATACGTATCATACTCCGTTTTGCGGATAAGCCCTTCTTCACGGTAAAAAAGCTTCTGGAACAAGCCCTTGTTACCTTCTTTTCCGGAAGAAAGGAACGGCAGCACGCGTCCTGTCTGCTTTGCATAAAAGCGTAAGATTTCAAACGCAAACAGCGGCGCCGTCATCATTCCGCTGAAACAATACAGGAACGGATGTATCATATTCTTCGGCAGGTCATACAATGAGCATACGACCGCTTTGGAAGTTCCGCCCTGCGCATTCGGGTATTTAAATTCCGACCCGGGTTTCAATCCGCCGATTTCTTCCGCATAGCGTAAAGTGTCCATATCAACGGTAACCGGACGGGATTTTGATACCTTGACGCGTTCAGCCATAAATCTGCGGCCTGCGGCGTTGCATTTAAATTCATTACTCTTTAATAAAGCCATAAACTGCTCGCGGTTCGTGTCCACGAATTCAAAATAATTTTCCATAATCCTTAGAATTTTAAATTATACTTAATTAGGCCTTAAGAATACCATATTTTAAAGGTTTTGTCAAACATATTTCTGCCGGCTTTTCTCCCTCCGCCGGTTTCCGTCCGGCTGTTCGTTGCCCTGTTTCCCGCCGCCTCAGAATGAAATCCGCCACCAGACGAACGCCGAAAGAAACGCAAACGCCGCAATCAGCGCCAGCCCTGCACCGCAGGCAAAAGTTTTCCCCGTCCGCCGTCCGGCATTCGAGAGCTTGTCAAAAAATTGTGCCAGCAGCAGCGCAACCGGCAGCGTGATAATTGCGACATAGCGAAAATCCTGATTACACATATACGGGTGCTTAAGGCCGAACATAATCTGCCCGGCGATAATCCCCGCCAGTAAAATCATTGTCAGCCAGAATGCCTGTGTTTGCCGTTTCTTGACGCCCAGATAAGCGGCCGCAACAACCGCCAAAACCAGCAAGGCTTTATAAATCAGAACCAGCGTCGTAATCAGCCCCATAATGTCCGCCCCGCGCATAGAGAAGTCCCATTGCCCGAACAGTGCCGTTTTTGTCATCGTCTCCCACAGGTTAATGCCGAAATCATTATAAAACATTTGCGGATAAAACAGGGCACCGAGCGGATTAAACCGCTGCCACAAGCCGTAGCTTTTAAGCGACAGATGTTCCTGAGGCGGCACAAAGTCAAACCCGACATTGAGGAAATAGTGCTGATACAACGGCCAGATGCTCAGCCCGGCAACGAGCAGTATGCCGAAAACCGCGGCTTCCGCCAGCTGCCGCTTGTTCTCCGCTCCGCTTTTCAGCTGCTTGTGTATTGTCAGCAGCCGTTTGTCCTCCGTATCGTTTTTCTGCGGCTTGTTTTTTGTCTGTGTCAGCCGCCGCCCGTTTTCCGGTTTTTTTCGCTGCTGCCACAGCCGGAGGGCGATAGCCGCACCGGTCAGCGGCAGGACGATAATGCCCGAGAGTTTGGTCAACGCTGCCGCGGTGGCAAATAGCAGGATACGTGCCAGATTTTTCCGCCCGCCGTCACGGTAATAGAGCAGGGAGTAATAGACGGTTCCCGCCTGTAACGGCAGCAACAGGCAGTCGTTGTTGAAAAATCCCGCGATGGCGTTGTACGCCGGGAAGAAACAGATAAAAGCCAGCCCGCCGAGGTATGCCGCCCGGGAAAGCCGGAAGAAACGCAAAATTTTTCCGGCCAGAAAATAATACCACAGCATATAAAAGCAAAAACAGACCTGTGTCGCTTCCGCCGCCAGCTGCATATTGGCACCGGCGCCCATTGCAGGCAATTCCGCGTTCAACATTCCGGTTTCCAGAACCGTCGCCAGCCGCATTTCTCCCGCTGCCAGCAGAAAATGCAAAATCGGGTGGTAGGTCGAATAGCTCGGGCGGGTCAATAGCGGATTTTCCTGCCAGAACAGAAAGTTGTTTTCCAAAATATATTCGATATAGTTAAAACACGATGCAAAGTCGTATTGTACGTCGGTATGTCCGGTATTGGTGATGAATGAGAGGTTGAAATACGCCGCCGCCAAAATAATCAGCCGTCCGTATTCGGTTGCCTTCTCATTGCCTGAGTTGCCGTTTTTTGCCTCATTGTTAGGCATCCCGTCGTTGCCGTAAAGTCGTTTCAGCAGTCCGCCCATTGCCAGAAAAGCCGCAAATATCCAGACGCTCCATATTTGCGCCGGAAGAGCAAACGCGCCTGCCGCGGCAATACCGGCGCACAGTCCCCAGGCCGCCGTCCTTTTTCCATTAAGCCCGAGCGGGTTTAACACCATGGTCAGCCCGAGCGCCAGCCATAAGTTCAGCTTAGACGCGCTAAATCCGTATATGCCGGCTGTCAGCGTGGCCGTGAAAAACAGCGCCGCCGCCCCCAAAAAACTCAAAACCGGAAATTTCAGCATTTGTCTCTCTCCGAAAAACGGCCTTTCGCAGTAACGCGTCTCAACCAGAAAGTTGAGAGTTGCCCAAAGCCGGAAATCATTTAAAATCAGATAACAGCCTTTTAAACCTCAAGTCAAGCCTGAAGATAAAACACACACACGCCGCTTTGATTTTTGTTTTACAGGGATTTATGCTGTTTGCCTGCCATGTGCATGCTGATTTTTTCTCGCCGCGGGCGCGCTAAAAAAATCTTGCTAAGCCCCGAAAAGTATGCTAAAGTATATTAAATTATGTAAAAAAAAAAGCCTGAAAGAGGTCTGCTATGGGGATAAAGGAGATTTTGCAAAAGCAGGACAAAGAAGCCGCCGATGCAGTTATGGATACCGGGCACTACCGGCGCGAAGCCGGTGTCCGCCATATCAAAGACATTGTTAAAAATCCGCTGAACCGCCTGCGGATAGAATTTTCCGAAAAATTCCTCAGCGCCAAAAGTAAAGAAGATATAAGCGAAGAATATGTCCGTGATTTGCAGAACCGGCTGGAGCCGATGTTTCAGGACAGTGAGGATAAGAAAGCCGTATTCGCGTCCCATCGCGAGAATTTTGAGCATTTTCTGCAAACCGGCGACCTTAAAACGCCGTTGAACCTGAAAGACGAAGAATCGCAGTTTTTCTGGGGAACGGCTTTGGCATTATATGCCGTCCGTCCTGAAATGCAGGAAAAGTGGGACCGGCGCAATCAGGCAGACCGTATTTCGCACAGTACAATCTGGCGCCGCATCGCTTCGTCGTCATATATGCAGCAGGAACTGCAGCGCCATGCGCATATTGTCGAAAGCGCGGTGGAAAATCAGGATACCAGGCTGGTATGGAGCGAAAACGGCTACCCGAATATCAGCTATTGTTTTGTTCCCGAACAAAATCTTATCATTGATGACATGTTATGGACGCTTGTTGCCGGCGTTGATGCGGCCGCAACGGCTATGAATCACGAAATAGCCCATTCCAAAGGGACGCAGTTTACCAATTCTCCGCGGATGGAGGAAATTCAAAAACAGCAGGAAGCTTTGGTTAAGGAAATGGAAGAAGCCGCGGCGCGCAACGATATGCCGGCATGGAAGGCCTCGGCAAAAAAGGCGGCGCGCCTGAAAGCCGAGTATACTTACCGTTTTTACTTTTTCGACGAATTGGAAAATATGTATGCCAACCGTTATGCGGTCAATTTCGGCGGCGATTTTGACCGGGCGCATTTAAACGAGCTTGAGGCGGATATCAATGTCGGCCGTAAATATGTGGCACCGTTGAAAATGGAAGATGCCGAAAAGGAAATGGCCGCCAGCGCCGAAAAACGCATTGCTCACGTCAAGGCCATTGCCCGCAACAGTTTTTTTGCCAATAACGGTCTGATAGAAAACCACAAAATGGAAGATTGGCACAGCCTGAACCTGTATCCGGAACTTTTGAGCGGCATAGATGCCGACGGCCGCAAAATGGGAGCCGCCGAATGTTTTGAACGCATCCGCGAAATCTGCGATAAGTTTGAAACCTCTCAGCCGAACAAGGGGTTGAAAATCCTGAATGAAACGATTTATAACAAACGGATGACGGCAATGAGCCGCCGCCGTGTCGCCATGACGGATGAGTTTTTTGACCTGTTTGTCGCTCCGCACATGGAAGATATATATAAAGCGGCGGAGAAACAGCTGGAAGATCAGGTCAGCCGGATGCAGAATCAGCAGCAGTCCGGTCAGAATGGTTCGTCTTCTCAGCAGGGAGAACAGAGTGAAGGGCAAGGCACCTCAAACCGGCAGCAAGGCAGTGCTCAAAACCAGCAACAGGAGAACTCGGGGCAACAACAGAACAGTTCCTCCGCACAGCCGAACCAGTCTCAGGGCGGACAGGAACAAGGGTCGCCTCAGCAGTCGCAAAGCGGGCAGGGGCAGTCTCAGTCAGGGCAGGGTGCCGGTAGCGGAATGCCCGGTATGCCGCCTTTGCCGACTCCGCCGATGGGAAACCAAAATCAGCAAGGCAGGGGTTCCGGCAATGAAACAGGACAGCAGCAAAGCAACACCGGTCAGCAGCAGTCAGATAACGGCCAGTCCGGCTCTCCGCAGTCCTCCGGCAACTCCAATCAATCGCAGCAGCACGGTAACTCCGGCAGTCGGTCTGCCGATAGCCAATCCGACGCTCAGCACTCTTCCGACAACACGCAGCAGGGTTCCTCCGGTGCTCGGCAATCCTCGTCCGGCTCTCCGCAGTCCTCCGGCAACTCCGGCCAATCGCAGCAGCACGGTAACTCCGGCTTTCCCGATACCGGTCAGTTCCGCCTGCCGAATACCGACATTTATCAGCCGCGCCTCAGCGACGGGCAGATAAAAGAGTTGCTGGAAAAGGCAGAGAGCATCCGCGAATTGAAAAGGCAGGCCGGCGAAAACGGCATGAAGGCCAATGATTTGCCCAATCGCGGCGACAATGCTGATAGTCGCGGTGCGCCGCAGGAAAGCGGTGCGTTAGACAGTCAGCAACACGGGCGCAGTGAAAACAGCCTGGAGGATTATCTGCCGCAAAACGATATGCCGAGCCTGATTTCGATTGATGATATGGTCAAGCTCAGCGAAGACAATATGCAGGCTGCACGCTTTTACCGCGAAGGCAATTGGGACGAATATCAGAAATATATCGCGCAGTATTCCAACGAAATAGCCCAGGCGAAAAAGCTTATCGGCGAAATCATCAAACAAAACAAGTTTGACAGCGTCCGCCGCGGCCACGAACGGACCAAGGAAAAAATGACCCAAATTCCGGTTCAGGGCGGTCGCACCATAGATTTGCAGCGCCACGTCGCCCTCCAGCAGAAGCTTCGCCGCGGCGACCCGAACATCGGCAAAAAGGATTTGGAGCGTTTCCGCACCCGTTATAAATACTCTGAAGACGAGAAAATCAAAGAAGTACAGCTTCCGCAGTCTAATTTCGGAATCCTCATTGACGGTTCCGGTTCCATGACCGGCAGGCCGTTTGACAACGCTTTGGCCATCTCCTGCATTTTGTATGAAGCCGCGCGCAGTTTTAAGGAAATCAACGTCTATATTTATATGATGGGCGAGCCTTACCCGCTGACTGTAGCGCTCCCCGACGACAAAACCAAAGAGATTGCGAAACGTCTGGAAAGCGTTCGCCGGGGGCAGGGCGGCTGCAACGACTTTTTGATTCCGGCGGTAAAGGAGTTTTTGAAGGATGTTTCCTCGGATATGGCAAAACACCCTCATGTCAAGAGCGGCTTTACCCATATCTTTTCCGTAACTGACGGCGGCAACAACGACTACGGTTCGACCGATGTCAACGGCTGTCTGAAAACCATGCTGGAGAAAAACGAACAGCTGACGTTCGACAGTTTCTTTATGGATCAGGGGGAAAGCAATTATACCAAGCCGCTGGTCAGGGAAATGCAGGCTAAGGGCTGCGACCGGATAGATTATGTCGACGGCATCGTTTCCGGCGACCAGATACCCGGAAAAATTATGGAGATGTTGAAAAAAAGGATGAAACACAGTCAGATAAAAGAGCCGATGACCAACGGCGTTAAGGAAAAACTAATAATTGAAACCTTAAAATCCCTGAAAAGGCGCTGATATTTGGATTTAAGCCGCGGCAGCCGCGTTTCTGCTCTTGCCCGGCAGCAAAAAATATGTTAAAATAAAACAATGGGCAGCCATGATAATTAAAGGAGAAAAGTAATGGCGAAAATTTATAAGCATAAATTCGGTACCGAGGAATTTCCCGTTCCCATCGCCGACAAAATTACCGGAAAGATTACCTGGCTGGCATCGGAAGAGGACGCAATTTATATCCCGACCATGCGCGACGAACCGAAAGAAGCCGTCTACGGCCGCCTCATCCGCAATGTTGTAACCGACCCGACGATGATGAAAGATATGACCGAAATGCTGTTGCGCCTGGACAAGGGGCGTACCCCGGAGGAAAGCAAAAGCTACGGCTATACGACAATGGGAGCTCCCGGTAACGGTAAGACTTACCTGACCAAGGCCATCGGCGCTTTGGTTCACCCGAAAGGCGCGCTGGTTGTCGACTGCAACAATATAGATAATCCCGACGAACTGTACAAGGTAACGACGTTCAGCGTTGACGAAACCCGCAAACAGCGCAAGATTGACGCCCGCGTCAAAATGGGCAATATGGACCCGGAACAGGCATTGTCCCAAAATGCCGTCGCTTACATGAAAAAGATGTTCGGAAATGATGTCGTAACGCAGGAAACCCGCGACGGAAAGCGCATCACGGCGATTGACTGGAACGCGGTCAAAGGCGATTCGGCTTTTGTTGAAGGCGTGATAGACAAAGTGATGGAAATGGAAAACATTCCGTATGAAAAAGATCAGAGTTCTTTGGGTTTCGTCGTTTCCAACGGCCCGTTGCTGCGGGCGCTGGTGGATCCGGATTCCCCCGACTACGGCCGCATGGTCATCCGCGATGAGTCGAACCGCGGCCCTGTGGTTGACGCCTGGCTCAAAATTGAGGCCTTTTTCTCTGAACCCGGCGCCGATGAACTGAAACTCAAGGGAGAAGACGACAAGGAGTTTACGATTAAGCGGTCGGATATTCCCGAAACCTTTATGTTTCTCGGTACCGCCAATCAGGCGACCGAGGATATGGGCTCAAGCGCCAAAGAACTGACCAAGCCGATGATTTCCCGTCAGGGTATGGGGATTGACATCCGCCAGATAGCCGACGCGGAAAAGGCCGACTACCTGTCGCGTACCTTAAAGCACCTGACCGGCGTGCCGGCATACCACGTTTATATGATGGATCCGGAAACGTTTGACCGCAATCCCGAACAGCTTGCCGAAACGCTGATGTATTTCCGCACTGTCGGGCTGACGCCGGAAGAAAAGAAAAAGATTCCGCAGGAAGAATTGTTTAATATCCGGCATATAGACCGCACAATTAAAGTTGCGACGCAATACGGAGCCCTGCTTTCCGAAGCCGAAAACATCATCACCAAAGCCGCCAAGGACGAAACGCTGCCCGAACGCTATACCTCGTATCTGGAAAATCAGGCAGTCGTTGACCTGCGTTATGTGTTCAAGCTTTATCAGCACGCCAAGATTGACCAGCCGCGCGGCAAGTCGTCCGGCGCCGGGATTTTCTCCAAGCTCGGCCGCGCCGTCAAGCCGCAGACGCAGGAAGAGGTGGCGTGGGAGCTGAACAAGCGTATTGCCCGCCGAGAAAAGGAACAGCTTCTGGTGCGCGGCACAAGGCTTGAAAACGAAGTCGCCGTCAAATTAAAGGATATGATAATCCCTGACAGCATCAACAGCCTGTTGCGTGATTCGGAAGACCGCAAAGCGGATTATGAAAAGATTGAGGGGCTGTGGAAGTCTTTGCAGCAGACGGCCAAAGGGTTGAATTTTGAATTTGCCGGCTATGTCGGCGAAGATTCCGTTGCCAAGACTTACAATGCCCGCCCCGAAGACCTGCCGAGCGTTGCTCTTGACGAGATTAAGGAAGTGCTGATAGCGTCCATCCGCGAGGAGTACAAGGACGAATTGCAGGGGCAGAAACTGTCCGCCGAAGACGTGTTTGACGACAATACGCTGCTGGAAGCGACGCAGATGCTGGCCAGGGAAAACGAGGGGCAGAGTATTTTCGTCCCGAACTATGATTTGGAAACCACGGCCGAAAAGCCTTTGAAACAGGTGTATATGGCTCCGGTTCACGGCGAGGGTGCGAGGATTGACCGCGAGAGCCTGATTAATGCCAACCAGTTTGCCGACAGCTTTATCATCAAGAGTATGCGCAGCCACAATATCAAAAAATATGCCAAAGAGGCGCCGCATCTGGATGTTGATGCGTATCTGGAAGAGCTGGCGCAATACGGCGAGGACTGCGTAAACAACGGAAAAATAAGCTGCGAAATTGCCTCTGACAAAAACGACGCCTTTTTCACCACCGTTGTCTTTGTCAATGACCGCGAGAACCAAAAGACCGGAGTCGCCGGAATAGTCTATAACAAAGCCAATCAGAATACGTTGATTCTGGCCGACTTTGACGTCAGCGACGACGATAAGGCCAAATTGAGCAAAAGCGGCGTCTTTTACGTCAACCTGAACGAGGTCAACAAGACCGGCGAATATGAAATTATCGGCAATTACCTGAGCAAACAGACGATGATGCACGAAGGGGTTACCAATGCGCATGTCGTATCGTCGCTGATGCTGCGCATTGACACAGAAATGGGAATGGGCAGCAGCGGGGATGAAAATGCCGTGGAATTTTGCTATTTTCTGCAAAATATGGGCGAAAACGAAAAGCAGAACATTGATGCTTTGCAGTTGACGAACGTCGAATACGAAAAAGGCCTGCCGGTAAAAGCGGCATTGAACAAAAAACTGAATGGGAGATAAGCATTATGGAAAAGCGTTATGACAAAGGGCAGATAGAAACCGTCGTGCTGCAGGCTGTATTGGCCCGCCCGTATAAGGAATTCGGCGGCTGCCGGATATATCCGCTTCATGCCGAGGGGGAAGAGGCCGTCGTCAAAAATCTTGCGGGCAGCCGTGAGGTAACGACGCTTGCCGAGCTGGAAGATGCTGTCAATGCGCCGGAAGTGGCAAACGTTTTTATCGGCCGTTTTGCTGCCGTTACGTCCAAAGGGATGAAAAACGTCTTGTCCCGAACGTCGCTGGCAAAAGATATTTTCTGCGCGTTTGAAATCAGGGAATAAGAAAAACGGGGGTGGCGATGAAACTGGAAATAACCAATCCGCAAAGCCCTCTGCACTGCAGCGTCATGCTGCAGGAGCGCCGCAAGTTCGGCGTTCCGTTGACGCCGGATTTCTGCCGCGAAATTCTGACGTCGTCCGCTAACCAGAGCGTTGCCGGAAAACTGCTGGATATGATAGAGAACCGTTTATCTGCCGCGCCGCAGGAGATAGACGCATACCTGCCTTATGTTGAAGCGATGGTTTCCCGGACGGTCGCCACGCCGAAAATTATCGAAAAAGCAGCCAACCTTGTCAATGAATTTTTCCCGTATGACAATTATACTGCCGAAGAATACGCTTTTTCCTGTCGCTTTGCGGCATTGAAAAAGCACACTGCAAATTCGACATGCATTGCGCAGAAACTGTTGAAACGCGTTAAAAACGGCGTCCGCGGCGATGCCGGGACGGTATATAACCCCGAAAATCCCCGTTTTAATCTTGATGCCGGCATTTACTCGGCATATCCTGAAAGGCTGGCTCCCGATATGGTGCGAATGCTGCGCGGCTTTTGCCGGAGCGGCAGTATCCGTCCCGATACACTTTCCGGCCCCGGTATCCAATCCGACACACCCTCCAATCCCGGCCTCGGTATCCGTCCCGATACACCTTCCGACCCTGGTATCCGTCCCGGCCTTTATGATGACGCACCGTCTGCTGCCGATATCTTTCTGATGGGGGAAATGGGCGATTTGCTTGCTCCTTGTGCTGCGGGGCTGCTGCAATCCAATCCCGGCGACATATTTGATGTTGTAGCCTGGCTCGGCATGGCGGCGGCGGAATTGTCTTCTCCGGCGCAAAAAGATGCCTGTGCCGGCTGCCAGAAGCGCATTTTGTACGCGCTCCGCAATGTGCGGGAAATGCCGCCCGAAATGCTGCATGGCGAAAAGGCGTTGTTCCCGCTGCTGCTTGATGCAGTCGGTGTCCGTCCGGCAGACAGGGAATTTCCCGCTTTAGCGCGCCAGGGAAAAGAAATTTATGCCGGGTTCTTGCCTCTGATGTGCCGGTTTCATTTTGTCGAGGCTTTTCTCCCCCGGCTTTTGGAACAGAGGGTTAACGTGAGGGCATGCCTGCAGGAGGAAAAATATCAGGGAACGCCGGAATTGCTGAATGTCAGCCTGCCGGAGCTTGCTTCCCGTGCCGGAAGCGTTGACGAAGCCGCCTGGCTGCTGCATGAATGTTTTGCTTTTCGGGTCTGCCGCAATACCGTAACGCAGTGGCTGCGTTATCCGGAAACCTCCGGAGCCCGCCTCTATGAAGACTATCTGATTGCGCAAAAGGAAGGGAACGCGACTGTCAGCGAGCTTGCTGCCGCCGTCAACCGCGGCGCATTGTCCAACTTCCGCCTGATTGCCCTCGCCAATCGCGAGCCTTTTGTAAACAAGCCGCGGACAGATTTGCGCGATAATGGGCTTAAAGCGCTGTTGAATGTTTATTGCGAAGCTTACGCCCGCAAAGCGGAACCCCCGGAAGACGTTTACAAGTCGATTTATAATGTGCGTTTCGGCAAAAGCGGACGGCTGGAGCAGGATCCGCGCAAACCGCTGGAACTCTTCCGTCTGGCTGTTGCGGAACTGGGATATAAGCGCCAGCCGCCTGAATTGGCCAAACTGACGCGCCCCGGCTGCGGATATAACCGTCTGCTGCTGAAAAAGCCGTTTACGCGCTGACCTCGCAGTCTCAGCTCCCGCAGAAGCTCCGGTGCTGTGTCGTCCCGTCCCAGGCTTATATGAAACAAACGTCGGCCTTGTCGCACGTTATCAGGGCAGGAGAGGGAAGACAATTGAAAAAGGAAAGGAAGCCCAATGTTGCATCCGATATTGGTTACCGCAGAAAAAAGCCCGCTGCTGACGGCGGCGGAAGTGATGAAACATCGCAACGAAAAGCGTCCGTTGACGCCGGATTTTTGCCGCGGCATATTGGCGTCGTCCGGCAATCCGGGCGTTGCTGCAAAATTGTTGCAGCGGATAGAAATGCACCTTGCCGATTATCCTGAAGAAACATCGGCATATGTGCCGGTACTTGGCGCATTATGGTTTCGCTCCCGCCATCATGCCCGAAATATGGAGGTGGTGGCGCGCATCTCCCTGAACGGTATTTCAGCCTCTCTGGCTGCGGCAGCTCCTGTGCTTTCCGCTCCGGCATCGCCGCAAGACCAAAACGCATCCGCTGCGGTTTCGATATTTCCTGCTTCGGCCTCTTCTCAAAATACGACGGCATCTTCTCAAAATATGACGGCCTCTCCTCAAAATATGACGGCCTCTCCTCAAAATACGCCTGCTTCTGTTTTCAAAGCCGCCGCTATGGTTCAGGGAACGGAAGCGGAAAGCGAATTGGCTGCGCTGCTGATGATGTCGGAAAATCTTTCTCCGGAGCAAATGGCGGAAGTGAAAAAACTGGCGCGCAGGCTTCCGCCTTTGCCCGTTTTGACGCGGAAAAAACTGGAAGAAACCGTTTTTTTGACCAAGTTGGCAGAAGACGGCTGTCATGATGTAAAAACGGAAGTGGCAGCCAGAACCGAAGGCAATCCGGACCTGACATTCTGGGCGCAGCAGATGCTCGCCCGGCAGGGTAAACTGCAATATGATGAAAACTGCAGCGATGCCTGGAACTTCTGCGCTATGGGGTTTCTGAATATGGGCGAGCTTGGAGACTATCCGGCTTCGGAAATGTATAACCGCCTGATGCAACAGCCGGATTGTGAGATGCAGGATTATCCTTTGTCCGTTTTGGCAGGAATTGGGCATATCCGCTGTTCCGAAGGATTTGCCTCGGAACAGCGCCTTCGGGTTTTGCACCTGGTTGGGTTGTTGGAGCAGGGGAATAAGCCGGTGCGTTGGCTGCAGTATCCGGATTTGTGTTATAAGGCTGTGTCAGGATTATCGGTATCTCTGGCAACCGGCGGAGTTTGCCGTTCGGGAATGCAGGACGAAGGCATAGCCAAAGAATTTTCCGCCGTTTTTTCCCGCCTGCTGCATATCTACAGCCGTGATACGGAAACCGGCGTAATTCCCCGCACGGAAACAGATGCCGAAATTCCCAGTGTATCTAAGTGTCTTGGGCTTTTGCTTGAAGCTCAGTGCGGCCGCAGGGAGAAAGATGCGGATTTTGTCGCGGATATCGCCGTAAACTATTGGCTGTTACGGCAAAGCGACCTGCTGGCATTAACTTTCGATTACGCCGCCTCCCGGAACGTTCTGGATAAAATAGTTGATGAAAGATCGGGGCTGAACGTCTATCAGCTGCAAAAACCGCCGGCAGAATATCTTTCTCAGGTAAAGTCGTCTCGGAAAATGTATGATTTTCTGAAAGGCTTTCGCGTCCATGCCGATGAAGAGCAGACGATTGATGATTTTCCCGAGTTGGCATTAAACAATATTGCCGCCCATGATTTTTTTCGCAAGGGAGAAAATCCGGAAATTTCAACCCGCCGGCTGCTTATCGCTGCCGATGCTAATTTTGAAATAGCCCGTCGGCTGTTTGAAGAAGAAGGAACCCTCGACCATTCAAAGAAAATAAAAGAATTGATGTTGGAAACGGTTCATGGGCTGGTGCGCAATTTCGAAATCGCCCGGCAATTGGCGTACAAAGGCGCCGATGATATTTATGAGCGGCTTGCCGCTTTTTGCGCTGACGAAAAACACCAATATGCAAAAGAAGGGTATAACAGCCACTATGTTGCAGCCGTATTGATAAACCACCGTGTCAGCGAGAACAGTCCTTTGCAGGATTTGAGTTTTGCCAAACCGCAGGAAGCTGCCGGAATTTTAGCCAAAATTCGTGCCGCACAGCTTCAGCATACCGTTGCTCCTTTCGCTGATGCCGCTGCCGTTTCGGCTTCATCTTCAGCCATTGCCTCCAATTCAGCAGTTTCCCGGAGAGGGCATAATGCCGGAGCCGGTGTTTGTTCTCCGAATCCCGAACCGGGCGCAGAGCAAAAACAGGAACAGACAGGGAACCTGTTTTCCCGCATAAAAAATCAATTGTTGAAAAGACGGCAGCACGGCCGCTGGTAATATACCGCCGCTTTTTTTTCGTCGCCTTTATTTGCGGCACCTGCTTTTATCCATCGTCTTTATTTGCGGCAGCCGCTTTTATTCGCTTTCTTTATTTGTGGTCGCCGCCTTTATTCGCTTTCTTTATTTGTGGTCGCCGCCTTTATCCGCTTTCTTTATTTGTGGCCGCCGCTTTTTTTCACCACCTTTATTTGCAGTCTTTTGTCGTACTGCATTTTACAAAATTAATTTCTGCCCGATAGCTTTTTGTTTAAGAGCGTCGAAATATTATTGAAATAATGCTGCGTAATAGTGGGGATGGAAACCGGCTCAAGTTTCTGCCGCAGTTCGGCGCGTTTTTCCAGTTCGCGCCTGATTCTGGTATCGGCTTCGTCGTCAATCCAGGCCGTAACGTCAACATACCATCCGCCTTTGCCGAACCGGGCACGGCGCCTGTCGCGCAAAACATTGGAAAACGTATTCTCGTTGCCCCAGTGATTGTTATTGAAAGCGCAATAGGTATAGGCGTCCTGCGATGCCGTATTCATCGACGGGAAAAAGCCGTTATAATGCTGGTTGCCCGCGGCGTTTCTTCTGAAACCGCTTTGCAGGATAGAATTGGGATGGTTGCGCATATGGTCCTTGATGTCGCGTTCCAGATTTTCCGAATAGATAATGCGGTTGGAGTATTTTTTGTATATATCCCGCATACCGGTTGTACTGTGAGCGCTGATTTTGCATTTTTCAATAATGCTGCCGACGGCTTCGCCGACAAAGCTTTCGGGATTTTCCTTTTTGAAGATTTCGTATGCCTGGCAGAAGCTGGCCATACTCATTCCCGCGCAGTAAAGCCCGCGGTCGATTTTGCCGTAAATTCCCTGCCGGGCAAGGGCTTTGTTTGCAGCGTCAAAAGCTTGGCGCTTTTCTCCGTAAGAAAGCCTGATAACGTTGTTGTAACTGCATTGCGCATAAATTTTGCAAAACGTTTCCATATCCTTTTGTTTTTGGGCTTCCATGATTTCTTTTTCGTTGTCGGCATTGGCGGTTTCATGGGATATTTCCGTCAGAAAAGGGTTATCCGCAAACAGATTGAAATCTTCATTGTCCAGCATAGGAATGCCGGTCTGTCCGTCTAAATCAAGCGTCGGCTCATAAGCGAAACTCGAGTTGATAACCGCCTGTCGGGCAATTTCTTCGGCATTTGCTGCGTCATAAGGAACCGGCATATTGAACTGGCTTTGCTGGATGGCAGCATACAGGTTGTTTTCCTGCGTCTGGTCAGATGCCGTTGCGTTAATTGCCGCAATCATTTCGTGCCAGTCATCGGTATTGACGTCCCGGCCGAGGCTCAGGTTTTCCAGAGCCTGTCTCTGGCTGTCTGGCAGCGTTTTCCCGTTCAAATCATAAAAATCGGTTATCGTGGAGGCGATTGCGGCAACGGAACCGCCTTTGTCCTGGTTTTTCATCAGGGCATAATACAGATAGGCGCCCATACTGCGGTTTTGGATATAGGCAATGCCGTATTTGTCGAATATCTCGGTTTTGGCGATGATGCGCGCTTCGTCAAACGAAAGGCTGCCGTAGCTGCCGACGTGGTAAAAATTGGCCGTGGCTTTTTGGTTGCGCATAAATTTGGCATACAGTTCTCTGCTGACGCCGTATTTTCCGCCGCTTCCGTATGTTTCGTTGCTTTTGCTGAAACAGAGGTTGAAAAAGTCAATATTCGGGACGTTGTGCAGTTTGTCGTTTTGAATGAGCGGTACGGGGACTACATAGTCAGCTTCGTTAATAGGCTGCTCCGGCGGGTTCATAAACGCGCTCCAGCTCAGGTCCGGCTCGGCTATGGAAAAATCCTGTGCCTGAAGGCCAAAGGCTTCGTTGACGCTGGCATAATAGGTCGCCGCCTTGTTCAGAACTTCCTGCGGCAGGGTAAACGTGTCGGTAGTCATGGAAATTTTGCTGAAATCAAAAGCCGGGCCGGCATTTTGCATGCCTTTGAAGCCGAGATAGCCCATTCCGGCCAGCGGAATGCTGATAGCTGCATACTTCAGGGTCTTTTTGCTTTTTTCACGGACTTTCTGCTTAAATTCAATAATTTTAGCTTTCTTTTCCTGGCGTTTTTGTGTTTTATAATTTTCGACATTCAGCGTAATTGTCCTGATTTTTTGCTGTGTGCCGAGCTCTAACCCTTCTGCCGTCTTGACCGGCTGCATCTTTACCGTCTGTTTCGGTGCTTGTTGCTCTTTCTGTTTTGGCGCAAAAAGCTTCCGCGCTTTTTCTGCCGTCATTTTGACGGGAGCAGACGCACTGTGGTAAACGGCGGCAATGGTTTCGATAATCGCCTGCTTTGTTCTTCCTGCCCGGGATTTTAAGCGTCCCAGCCATGAGCGGAACCGCGCCTTCCGCAGAGCCTTCTGCTGTTGTTTCAGTTCTTTGCGGTGCTGCTTTTCGGCCTCTTTGCGCTTTTTCTCGTCTTCCTTGCGTTGTTTCTCAGCGTCCCGCCGTTGTCTGGCCAATTCCTTCTGCTGTTGTTTCAGTTCTTTGCGGTGCTGCTTTTCGGCCTCTTTGCGCTTTTTCTCGCTTTCCTTGCGTTGTTTCTCGGCTTCCCGACGGGCCTGTTTCTGCTGTTTTGACTCTTGTACGCGCTGCTTGTCCGCCGGTTGCTGCGCATAGGCGTCACTTTGCCTTTCGCTGTTTCGGCTGGCGGAGTTTGTCGTTTGGCTTTGCCGGGAAGAAACCGATGTCTGCTCATAATGTTCCAAGAAATCTTTCAGGCTGCCTTTGTGGCGGGACAAAGCCATGCGAAAATCTTTTGCCGCCTGTCCGTGCAGGCCGAATGTGTCAAGCGTCCGTTCCAGATAAACGAAATTAGCTTTTTTATTGAGCGCTTTGGCTTTTTGCTCTAAAAGGGAACGGCCGTTTTGGTTGTCTTTGTAGCGGGCAAATTCGGCAAGCAGTTTGGCTGCTTTTTTTTCTCCTGCCGCAGCAGCATTCTCCGGCTGCACTGCCGCCGTTCTGTCAGAAACGGGAGTTCTGTCAGAAACGGGAGTTCTGCCGGCAGCAATCGTCTTGTCAGTACTGGCGGCATTTCGGGTTGTCGCTGCTGCCGTATTTTCGGCTGCAACTGCCTGTAATTCTGCCTGCAATTCGGCAAAGCGTATTCTGCCGGCCTCGTCGCGCGCAGCCTGAAGCATTAGCGTTCCATTGCTTGGGTGGAGAGGAGAAAAGGCTGCCATTGCCTCCGCTGCTGTTTTAACGGCATCATTGTCAAAGGCAAGCTGCAGAAATTCTTTTTGGTAGTCTGAATTTTTCAAAGCTTCGCCGATGTTGCCGGCGTCCTGAAGCTGGTTCGCAAGGTCTTGGGGAGAAATCGCAAACGCATAGGCCAACCGCTCAAACTTGTCCCGGTTGCGTTTATTGTGCAGGTCTTTGACGCTGAAATTGTATTCTTCCTCGATTTTGGCAAAGGCTGTTTCGGCCATTTTTTCCGCAAGCATCTGCCGGTGAACTTCTCCGGTCAAAACCATGCGGGCTTTGCCAAGCGCCATAAAGGCGGGAATATTGTCTTCTCTGGCAAACTGTTCCTGCAGGCTTTTCAGGCGGTCTTGGCGCTCATGCAGATAGTCTTTGACCCGTTCGTCGTAGTTGCGGGCGGCCTCAATATATTTGTCGGGATTTTTCCTGAAATCCTTTTCCTTGAGCGAAATTCCGAGAAAGCGGCATTTTTCCTGCAGCTCTTCAAAATATTCTTTGTCCAATCCGTCGTTTCCTCTGCTAAAGCTTGGCATCCAAAACCTCAATTCAGTTTTTTAAATCAAAGTATAAGACCTTTATACCATGTTATAAACAAAAAATCAACATTATTTGTGCGCATTTTGGCAATTTTTTTGAAAGCCGGTTAAAAAGCGATATGCAGGCAAAAAAAATCCCCGGAGCATGCATGTTGCAATGCAGTGTCCGGGGATTAAAAAAAGCTACTTGCTGCCTGACTTATACGTCCTGACCGTTCCGTCGGGAGCCGTAAGCGTCAGGGTGTATCGGTCTTGGGAATAGCTGCCTTTGTAGCCGTTGACCGTAGAGGAATAACGCTTGTTGACAATATTCTTCCAGCCCAGGATTTTGCAGGTAAGGACATCGACGCCGGCAATCAGCGAGTTGTCTTCCGCATACCATTCAATTCCGCCGTCAGCGGCGTCAACTGCGCGGGCAAGCCTGAATGCGGCTCCGGCACGTTGCTGTGCTGCGGAATTAAAGCCGGTATAGCCGCTCTGCACATAGGTCATTTCCTGAGGAAATGCTTCTTCATAAGCGCAGACGCCGAAACTGTACCCTTCTTCAAAACGGATGACGACGGCTTTTTTGGTGATGTTGCCTTTGTGGCTTAATCCGTCGACGTCAAGCACGGCGGTAACCGCAAAGTCAAAAATTTTGCCGTGTCCGGGAACCGGGTCGGGGTTGGGATCCGGCTCTGGGTCAGGATCAGGGTTCGGATCGGGCGAGCCGCCTTTTTTGACCAGCAGAGTAACGACGGAAGCGCCGAAACTCTTTCCAAGCAGGGAAACTGTCGCCTCCGTGGTGTTTTTGGCAGAATTTTCGCCGTTCGGGATTAGGCTGTGCGTTTCATTGAAAACCGCAGTCAGGTCAAACCCGAAAGTCTGCCCGTCGAGGGCGTACCCTGCTTCATAGGCGGGATAACTGAAAACATCGCTGAAAGCGTCAGAACCGTTACTGAAACTTATCGTCTGCGTAACCGTTCCTTTTTTGAGAGTCCAGCCGTTGCCGCTGATGTCATCCTTTCGGCTTGTCTGCATCTCGGCAGAAGCCTTAAAGTCAAAGTTTGCAACCTCCAGCGTTCTGTCTTCTTTGCCCTCAAATGCAAAAGAAAGTGCCGGCGATTGGAATTTTTGGCGTTTTGTACCCGACAGGCTCCATGTTTCGGTCTTTTCAACATAAAGCGTAAAGGAAGAAGCGCTGTTCCATTCCCATCCTTTGCCGTATTCGGTGCGAAGGAGTTCATCTGCCGCATCAGTGCTTTTTTTGACATAAGCGGCGGTCAGCTTTTCCGCGCCTGTGTCCTCCTGTCCGTAAACGCTCCAGACGGCATTAAAATCCGCCTCGGCCCTGAAACATCCGTCCGAACCCGGAATTTCCTCCGCTCGGGAGCTGAGAAAAACGGGCGCGTCAATTTTCATATAGGGCAGGGCGGTTTTGCCTGTGCCGGAAAAATCCGAACCGGAGGCAAGAGCATAGCTTTCGTATTCAATCTCTGCCGAAATCGTCTGGCCGTCTTTAAAAGAAAACAGCCTTTCGATGTGGTGGCGCTGCGGAAGCGTGCCGGAAACGGAAGAATCGCCTGTTTCGTTCTCCAAAGCCGGCACCGGACTGTCTGTCTTGTTAAACAGGATGGTGTCTTTCGCCGGCCAGAGTTTAAGCCGTGCCTGCGGCGTCAGCGTATGCCTTGTACCGCCGGAACTGTAAACCAATTGCTGTGCGCAGGTCATAAACACCGTGTCTTCAACCACAGCGGTTTTCCACTCGTAGTCATAAGAAATCAGCGTGATGTCATCATCTTCCATGCTGAAAATTGCCTTTTCGGCACCGTCGCACCCCGCAAACATCAGCACCGTCAGAACCAAAGCCGCGGCAGCCGGTATGCCGTACCCGAAAGCCGGCAGAAGCCGGAACGTCTGCAAAAAACGGAAAGCCCGCAAAAAGCGGAACGTCTGCAGAAAAAAACTTTTCTTTTTCATAAAAAAAATTATTAAACGTTAAACATATATACAAAAAAATAAAGTCTTATCTGCTTAAAATTTCATAAAGGCGTGTCCGCGTCTGCAAAACCTGTACCGAAACAATGCTTCGCCGTCGTCGCAAAAAACGGCTTCAGGCGCCATTGCCGTTTTGACACAGGATGTTGCCTGCCGTCTTGCACCGTTCTTGTTGCAAATGCAGTTATTACCAAAAATATACTTCATAATATATCAAAGCAATAACTGTCTCTTATACACATCT
>OJOU01000166.1_pt1 | contig 29037 bp, 25 predicted proteins | sample 1598291 | NCBI WGS metagenome assembly OJOU01 (sample SAMN03922470, study PRJEB24848) | human gut metagenome | isolation source: stool sample | host: Homo sapiens | place: Germany | collected 2010-11 | reverse complement strand
CGATGGGAGTAGGTGTTTTCGGATGTATTTTGTTAGGGTTTCTGTCATCGTGGATTTGGTTTTTAGGTATTTTTGTACTGGCAAAGACCGGATATTCGGCAAGTCTGATTTTTTATGACGCGATGCTTACTGATGTGACCGACCCGGAACGGATGGACGCAGTTTCGTCTCACGGCTATGCGTGGGGATATATCGGAAGCTGTATTCCGTTTGTGGCATGTCTCGGCGTTGTGCTCGGAGCAAAACCGTTGGGGATCGGAATGCAGACTGCGATGATCATTGCGTTTATTATTACTGCGCTTTGGTGGCTGTTATCGTCTGTACCGCTTCTTCGCTCTTACAGACAGAAATATTTTGCCGAAGTAAACGGACATGTTGTAAAAGACAGTTTTAAGCGGCTTGGGAAAACTTTTGCGGAGTTGGTTAAGGAAAAGCATATTTTTGTATTTTTACTTGCGTTTTTCTTTTATATTGACGGTGTGTATACCGTTATTGATATGGCGACAGCGTACGGACAGGCTCTTGGATTGGACAGCACGGGACTTTTGCTCGCCCTTCTTGTGACACAGATCGTTGCGTTTCCGTCTGTACTTATTTTCGGAAGGATCGTAAAGAAAGTTTCTCCGGAGAAGATCATTACTGTCTGTATCATGGCATATTTTGGAATTGCAGTGTATGCATATTGGCTGGATACTCAGTTTGATTTCTGGATGCTCGCAGTTCTTGTGGGAATGTTCCAGGGAACGATACAGGCGCTTTCAAGATCATATTTTGCGAAGATCATACCGGCGGAGAAGTCGGGAGAATATTTCGGCATTTATGACATTTGCGGCAAAGGCGCATCGGTTATCGGAACGGCGCTCGTATCTTTTATCAGTCAGATGACGGGGAGCATCAATATTGCTGTCAGCGCACTTTCCGTGATGTTTTTAGTTGGGCTTGTATTATTTAGATATTCGGCAAAATTAAATAGCGTGCGATGAAAATCGAATGAGGAAAACATATGGGATGAAAGAGGTGACAGGATGGAGGAATTTGTCAAATTAAAGGATATCACGAAAGTTTATCATATGGGAGAAGTGGAGATCCGGGCAGCAGACAATATTAATTTCTCTATCAAAAAAGGAGAGTTTGTTGTAATTGTCGGACCAAGCGGCGCGGGAAAAACGACGGTGCTTAATATTTTAGGCGGCATGGATACCGCGACAGGCGGAACGCTGACAGTGGACGGAAAAGATATTACGGCGTATGATTCCCGACAGTTGACCGGATACCGCAGGGATGATATCGGATTCGTATTTCAGTTTTACAATCTGATCCCGAATCTGACCGCGCTTGAAAATGTAGAGCTTGCGCTTCAGATATGTAAAGATCCTCTTGATGCAAAAAAGGTATTGGAAGATGTAGGGCTTGGCGACAGATTGGATAATTTTCCGGCGCAGCTTTCCGGAGGCGAGCAGCAGCGTGTTTCGATTGCCCGCGCTCTTGCGAAGAACCCGAAGCTGCTCCTTTGCGACGAGCCGACAGGAGCGCTTGATTATAATACGGGAAAGGCAATTTTGAAGCTTTTACAAAACATGTGCCGGGAACGGGGGATGACAGTGATCGTGATTACCCATAATCAGGCTCTTGCACCTATGGCAGACAGATTGATTCATATTAAGAACGGGCAGGTGTCTCATATGGAAACAAATGAAAACCCGATGTCGATCGATGAGATCGAGTGGTAGTTCGGATAAAAATAAGAAATGGAAATGGCAGGCGGTGTGAATGAAAAAACGTGCGCTGAGAAAAGATTTTTATATGGAGATCAGACGCAGCCTCGGGCGTTTCCTTTCCATCTTTTTCATCGTTGCGATCGGATGTGCCTTCTTTTCGGGAATACGTGCCTCGGAGCCGGATATGCGTTATTCGGGAGACGCGTATTTTGATAATAAGAATATGATGGATCTTAGGATCATCAGTACGATGGGATTGACGGAAGATGACGTAAAGGCGGCTTCAAAAGCAGAAGGGATCGGGCATGTGGAAGGCCGGTATTCTGTGGACGCTCTTTTGGCAGACGGTGATAATCAAATCGTTGTTCATGTCATGTCTATGCTTCCGACGATGAATGAGATACAGCTTGAGGACGGCAGGCTTCCGAATAAGGAAAATGAATGTGTCGTTGATGTGGATTACATGGAAAAAAGCAAACTGAAGATCGGAGATACGATCACGTTTTCAAGCGGTACGGATGCCGAGGTTACAGATTCTTTGAAAACGGATACGTTTCGGATCACAGGTACAGTGAGCAGTCCGGAGTATATTGCTTTTCAGCGGGGCAGTACGACAATCGGAAACGGAAGTGTGCGGGCGTTTGTATATGTACAGGAAGAAAGCTTTGCAATGGACGTCTATACAGAGATTTGTATTCAGGCGGCAGGAGCAAAAGAATTGACGGCATTTACTTCGGAATATGAAGATACGGTCGCGAAAGCAAAAGAAAATATTGAGAAGATCAAGGAGCAGAGACAAAAAGCCCGGTATACGGAAATTGTCGATGAGGCGAACGGGAAAATTGCGGAGGCGGAAGCCGAAGTAACAGATGCACAGACGAAGCTGGAAAACGGGAAAGCGGAAGCGGCGGCAAAGCTGGCGGATGCAAGGCAGAAACTGGAAAACGCGCAGGCACAGATCGATAGTGGGAAAGTGCAGTTGGAGAACTCCAAAGCGGAGGTTGCCGCAACAGAGCAGACCTTGGCACAGAAGCAGACAGAAGTTCAGAACGGAACAGCGGCGCTTGATCAGGGAATTGTGCAGTTGAATCAGCAGATTGAACAATTAAATGCGGTGAAAGCGCAGTATGAGGCTTTGAAAGAAAGCGGAATGACAGACGAAGAAACGCTTGCGGCGTTGGAGCAGATGAGCATGCAGATCCAGATCGGAGACGCAGCTGTGGTCGAGGCACAGGCGCAGATCGATCAGACGAGAGCTCAGCTTCAATATGCGCAAGGGCAGATTGATAACGGGTATGCACAGCTTGAGGCGGCAAGGCAGCAGATCGCAGGCGCGGAAGCCGGGATCATATCCGGCGAGCAGGAGATTGCTTCCGGATGGGAAGAGTATTATGCAGGTGAAGCAGAGGCAAACGCCGAGATCGCCGAAGGCGAGCAAAAGATAGCGGAAGCGCAGGCAGAGCTGGCTGATGCGAAAGCGGAAGTTGCAGAACTGGAAAAGCCGAAATGGTACATTTATGACCGAAATGACCTTCCGGATTATTCGGGATACGGTGATAATGCGGACCGAATGAAAGCGATCGGCGAAGTGTTCCCGGTGATATTTTTCCTAGTGGCGGCACTGATCAGTCTTACGACGATGACCCGTATGGTAGAAGAGCAGAGGACTCAGATCGGAACATTAAAAGCGCTTGGATACGCGAGACATTCGATAGCAGGGAAATATTTGGGATATGCGTTTCTGGCGACCCTTCTTGGAAGCGCGGCCGGTATTTTTACCGGGGAGAAGATATTTCCGTATATTATCATCAATGCATACGGGATAATGTATAAACACATGAATGAACTGCTCATACCGTATAATGTGATGTACGGGATAGGAGCGGCGGGAACGGCGCTGTTTTGTACATTGGCGGCGACGATACTGGCATGTTATAAGGAACTGCGCGAACAGGCGGCCCAACTGATGCGTCCGCCGACGCCGAAGCAGGGTCAGAGAGTCGTTTTTGAGAAGATTACATTTTTGTGGAAGCGGCTGAATTTTTCCTGGAAAGCAAGCGTGCGTAATCTTGTCAGATATAAGAAACGGTTTTTTATGACGATTTTCGGCATCGGAGGATGTATGGGACTGATGATCGTAGGGTTCGGTTTGAAAGATTCGATCTTTGCGGTTGTCGATATTCAGTACGGCGAGATTCAGCGATATGACGGAACGGTCATTATGGCGGAAGGCGCTTCGGAAAAAGAAAAAGGTGAAGTCGCGCAGATGCTTGGAAAAGAAACAGAAGTAGACGATGCGATGGAAGGCATACTGACTCAGATTACAATCGGAAACGGAAGTAAATGGCACGATGTCTATCTGGATGTGCCGAAAGATAAAAAGCAATTCCCGGAGTTTGTGACTTTGAAAGAAAGGACGACGGATAGAAGATATTCTCTGGATGAAAAAGAAGTTGTTTTGACAGAAAAAATCGCGAAGGAACTGGAAGTACAGGCAGGAGACATGATTACGATCCGTGATGAAGAGAAAGGAGATCTCAAGGTCAAGATCAAAGCTGTCTGCGAAAATTATATGGGACATTACCTGTACATGACGGCAGATGCGTATGAGGCTGTTTATAACGAAAAACCGGAGTACAATGCCGTTTTCTATAAGACGGTTTCAGGAACGACAAAAGAAGCGCAAAGTGTCGGCGAAGATATTCTTCAGCTTCCGGGAGCGTTGAGTGTGAGCTATACGACTGATTTGAAACAACAGGTAGACGATATGTTGGGAGCGCTTGACATTGTGATCGTTGTTCTGACAATATCGGCAGGAATGCTGGCATTTGTCGTTTTGTATAATCTGAACAACATTAATATTACAGAGCGAAAGAGAGAACTGGCAACGCTGAAAGTTTTAGGATTTTATCCGAATGAAGTTTCGGCGTATGTATATCGGGAAAATATCGTACTTACGGTTTTAGGCGCTCTTTTCGGCGTCGCTCTCGGAAAGATACTTCATCGCTTTATCATTGTCACTGTCGAGATAGATACGGTTATGTTTGGCAGAAATATCGATATGAGCAGTTTTGTATACAGTTTTCTTTTGACGGTTGCGTTCTCTATGATCGTAAACGGAGCGATGTATTTTAAACTTAAAAAGATCAATATGGTCGAATCACTGAAAAGTGTGGAATAAAAACCTAAAAAGCATTTTGTCAAGGCTGTGCGTTGAAGCGATTCCGGATCGTCCTCACCGCGCAGCTTTATATTATCGGCAATGAGCGGTCTGTTAAGGCAGCGTTAAGAAAGTGTTAGGAAAATGTAGGGAAAGGGTAAAATGGAATTGACATACCGGTTGGCGGATGTTAATTTAAAAAAGCGCGTCGAAGCAGACGTGTGTATAAAGAAAAACAGAATATAGAAAAAATAAGACGATTTACAAAAGGAGAAAAATGGAATGGGAATAACAGACGTACTTGCTTTGCTCGGCGGTCTTGCATTGTTTTTATACGGAATGCAGATGATGAGCACGGGATTGGAAGCAGCAGCCGGCAACCGGATGAAGTCGATCCTTGAAAAACTGACATCGAACCGTGTAAAAGGTGTGCTTGTCGGAGCAGCCATCACAGCGGTCATTCAGTCGTCTTCTGCAACGACGGTCATGGTAGTAGGGTTTGTAAATTCAGGATTGATGACATTAAAACAGGCGGTATGGGTGATCATGGGAGCCAATATCGGAACGACGATTACAGGTCAGCTCATTGCTCTTGATATCGGAGCGATCGCTCCGCTTTTTGCGATCGCAGGCGTAGGAGCGATCATGTTTATCAAAAGTGAAAAGGTACATCATATCAGCAGTATTTTTGCCGGACTTGGTATTCTTTTTATGGGAATGGATATGATGGGGGCGGCAATGTCGCCTTTGAAAGAGTCGGAAGCGTTTATCAGTCTGATGACGAAGTTCGACAATCCGCTTCTCGGTATTTTGGTAGGCGCGCTTTTTACGGCAGTGATCCAGTCATCTTCTGCATCGGTCGGTATTTTGCAGGCGCTTGCGTCTACCGGTATGATCCCGCTCTCAAGCGCGGTGTTCGTTTTGTTCGGACAAAACATCGGAACATGTATCACGGCAGTTTTGGCATCGATCGGAATGAAGGTAAATGCAAAGCGTACGACGGTTATCCATCTGTTATTTAATATAATCGGCACGGTATTATTTACGGTGATCTGTCTTGTGACGCCGTATGTGACATGGATCGAAGCGATGACGCCCGGAGATCCGGTGGCGCAGATCGCAAATGCCCATACAGTCTTTAATATCGTGACGACACTGCTGCTTCTTCCGTTTGGAACACATATGGCGAATATAGCGGTTCGCATTCTTCCGGACAGCAAAAAGGCAGACGATGAAGACCTTCGCCTGAAATATATCCGTCCGTTTGAATCTTCCTATGCGATCGGACACAGCGCGGTGGCAGTGTCACAGGTTCGTGATGAAGTTAACAGAATGAGAGATATGGTGGCGAAAAATATAAGCGACTCGTTTGACTCGCTTGTTCAATATGATGAGAAACTTCGCAAAAAAGTGTCTGAGAGAGAAGAATATATTGATTTCCTCAATAAAGGCATATCCGAATATATCGTTTCACTTATGGCAAGCGAGATGAATATGTCAGATTCGAGAAAGATCAACGGATATTATGCGATTATAAGCAATCTGGAACGGATCGGAGATCATGCTGTCAATCTTGCGGAATATGGCGACGATATGAGAAAATGGGAGATTGATTTTTCGGATACGGTTAAAGAAGAACTCAATGAGATGAAAGCGCAGTGTATTGCGGCGCTTGATAATCTGAAAGAAGTAACTTCCGAAAATGTAGAACGGATACTAAGTCAGGCAGTTATCATAGAGCAGAAAACGGACGATATGCGGGATAAGTATTTTAAAAAGCAGATGCAGCGTCTGAAAAAAGGAAAATGTAAGCCGCAAAGCGGTATCGTCTTTTCTGAAATACTGACAGATTTTGAAAGAATGGGCGATCACGCATTGAATATCGCACAGCAGTACAGAGAAATGGAATAGAATAGAAGAGAAGACATCTCACAGGAAGTGGGGTGTCTTTTTTATATGTGAAAATCATCTGTTATAAAAATGTCTCATATTTTCAACCGATTTTCTTGATTCCGGCAAAAACAGATTATATAATCGGTTGTAAAAGTGATACAAATATTGACGAAAAAGACAGGTGATGCAAAGTGAAGCGAAAAAGAGATCAGAGAAGATGCAGGGGTACGGCAGGAAAAATTCCGGCGTTGATTTTTTGCGCGGCGGCAGTTTTGTGTATTGTGATATGGGTGATGCGTCACGCGCAGATGCAGGAGGGGAACGAACCGGATGTTGTGGCGAGCCGATGTGAAAATAATGTGTATGATCTGACCGTTGCGGCGAATTGTGATGCAATCAAAGATACAGAAGCATTTGCGGAAAAAGTTGTTCAAAAATACGAAGAAAACTCATTTCGCACAACGAAGTTTTCGGTAGATTTAGGAGAAGATATTGATTTGGTTCGCTTTCATGTTTATTTAAGAAGGGAAGAGATAGGGGAAAAAGAAGAATTGTTTCAGATTCGCTATCAAGACGGAGATATAATACTGGACGGAATCAACGGAAAGAGGTAAAATCATATTATGAATTTAAACAGGACGTTTCCGCAGAGCAAATAGCCGGACAGGATCTGTAAGAACACGGCGCGTCTGATATGCGGGAATAGTGAGGAGGTTAGTATGGGAAGTATATGGCATGATATCAGTGAGGAAAGGATTTTTCCGACAGATTTTATCTCGGTGATCGAGATTTCAAAAGGAAGCAAGAAAAAATACGAATTAGATAAAGAAACAGGGTATATCATCCTTGACCGAATCTTGTATACGTCAACGCATTATCCGATGAATTACGGATTTATCCCGAGAACCCTCGGAGACGACGGCGATCCGCTCGATGTGCTCGTGATGTGTTCAGAGCCGCTTGAGCCCTTGACTCTTGTAAGATGTTATCCGATCGGCGTTATGAAGATGACAGACGGAGGAGCGGGAGATGAGAAGATCATAGCGATTCCGTGGGCAGATCCTACATATGAGGCGTATACGGATATTTCCGAGCTTCCAAAACATATTTTTGAAGAGATCAAACATTTCTTTACCGTATACAAAGATCTGGAAGGTAAGAGAACGGCGGTGGACGAGTTTGAAGGCGCGCTTGGCGCAGTAAAGATCATCGAAGAATGCATCGACCGCTATAAAGAGAAATACGGTTCGGGCGAGTCTGATAAAACAACAGAATAATAAGAATAATAAGAAGAATAAAAAGATAGAGTAAGGCAGAACAATAAACGTAGTATCAAAGCACAGAGGCGTACGAAATGTAGGCCGGCTGAAAGGAGCTGAAGGCGATTATGGATAAACTCAGTGATAATTTGAAAAAGATCTTTCTGGCAGGGATCGGAGCAGTTGCCGTTACTGCCGAAAAGTCAAAAGATCTTCTTGATGAAATGGTAGAAAAGGGAGAACTGACAGTAGAGCAGGGAAAAGTGCTGAATGAAGAGTTAAAGCACAATGTGAAAAAGACAGTAAAAGAGAAGGTGAATGCGCTGAAACCGGCATCGGCAGAGGAACTTTCGGATCTTCTTGATAAGATGACGCCGGAGCAGATTGCCGCTTTGAAAGAGCAGATCCTGAAAAAAGAAGAAGCGAGCGAAACTGCGCCGGATGAAGCATAATTATGAGCAGTATAGAACCGATGGAATATAATTCAAGGCTGAAGGAAATTGTGGCTGTGCTCCGCAAACATAGTATTACAAAGGGAGTGACGCCTTTAAAGCTTCGGGAAATCATAGAAGATCTCGGACCGACATTTATTAAACTCGGTCAGATCATGGCGATGCATTCTGATATTTTACCGAAGCGTTATTGCGATGAGCTGATGCAGCTTTGTTCAGATGTAAAACCGATGCCGTTTGAGGAAGTTTTATCGGTCATAGAAGAATCTTACGGGCGGTCGTGGAGAAGAGTTTTCTCCCATATAGATGAATCTTGTCAGGGGGCGGCGTCGATCGCGCAGGTGCATCGCGCCACGTTAAAAAGCGGAGAAGAAGTTGTCGTAAAAGTCCAGCGCAGGGGAATTTATGAAAAGATGGCAAGGGATATCGAGCTTCTTCGCAAAGCGATCAAATTAATGCCGCCTGTCAGTTTGAAAAATATGGCTGATTTTGATCTCGTTTTAGACGAATTGTGGACTGTGACAAGAGACGAGATGAACTTTCTTACAGAAGCATCTAATATGGAAGAATTCGCAAGGAGAAACAAAGACGTTCATTTTGTCGGAACACCGAAATTATATCAGCAGTATACGACTGTCCATGTACTTGTTATGGAATACATCGATGGATGTGCGGTAGACGATAAGGAGCGGCTGAAGGAAGAGGGATATGACCTTAAGGAGATCGGCAGCAAACTTGTCGATAACTACATTAAACAGGTGATGGACGACGGATTTTTTCATGCAGATCCTCATTCGGGAAATGTAAAGATACGAGACGGCAAGATCGTATGGATCGATATGGGAATGATGGGGCGGCTTACGGAGCGTGACAGAGAGATGCTTGGCAAGGCAATCGAAGGGATCGCTTTAAACGATATCGGTTTGATCCGGCAGGCAGTGCTCGGTCTGGGAGAATTTAAAGAGCGTCCGGATCAGAGAAAATTATACGAAGGTATCGAAGGACTGATGTTGAAGTACGGTCATGAAGATATGGGCAAGATCAATGTCGGGGAAGTTACGGTTGATCTGATGGATGTGATGAAAGTCAATAAGATCAGAATGCCTCACGGGCTGACGCTTTTGGCGAGAGGCCTGACCCATATGGAAGGAGTTCTGGCAGCGATCGCGCCTGATATTAATATGGCGGAAATTGCCGCCGCCCGTATTTCGGGAGATTTTTTCCGTAATTTTGACTGGAAAAAAGAATTGAAAAGCAGCGGAAAAAGCGCAGTGAAATCGATGCGAAAGGCGTTGGATATCCCGTCGATGGTGTCTGATATGATGGCGGGATATTTAAAAGGACAGGCAAAGGTGAATCTTGATCTGCGGGCATCGGATGATCTTGCCTTTCTGCTGCGCAGACTTGTAAGAAACATTGTTATGGGTTTGTGGGTCATGGCGCTTCTGATCAGTTCAAGTATTATCTGTACGACAGATATGAGTCCGAAAATACTCGGCATTCCGGCGCTTGGGGCGATCGGATATATTCTTGCGTTTTTGATCGTACTATACGTATTTATCAAACATATTTTTTCGAGAAAATAAAATCAGGTACAAAGTAATGGAAAAAAACAGAAACGAAAACAACAGAAAAAATCCTCTGAATAAAAGTTTTGGGTATGCTTTTGAAGGAATCCGGACCGGAATCCGTAAAGAAAGAAATATGAAGATCCACTGTCTGGCAGTGATTGCGGTAACCGTTGCCGGAACTTTTCTTCATATTAAACCTGTCGAGTGGTGCATCTGTTTGCTGTTGTTTGGTCTGATCCTGTCGCTGGAGCTTGTGAATACGGCGTTGGAAGCGGTGGTAGATCTTGTGACTAAGGAGAAAAAACCATTGGCGAAGATCGCGAAAGATACAGCGGCAGGGGCGGTTCTTGTATCGGCGATCGCCGCAGCGATCATCGGATGCATTATTTTTGTTCCATATTTGTTAGAATTGATAAAATCAAAGAGATAGTGTATTATTATTGACAGACACTCAAAATGCATCAGGACAGACAAAGGTGAGAGAAGACAGGAAAGGAAAAGCTGAAAATGAGCGAGAAAGAAACAAAAGTGACAAAACAGGAGACATTGGCGGCTCTGCGCAATCCGGGTGAATTATATGTTATTATGTCGGCAGCGACAAAGATGCCGTTTGTAAAATGTGACGAGGAGACATTTGACGATGAGATCTTCCTTTATTATCAGATGGAAGATGCAAAAGACAAGGCGCGTAAGCTTCTTGATGAAAAATATGTAAGCGCTGTGGCAAAGCTTGCGAAAGAGCAGCTGCTTCCTTTTTTCACAAGTCTTTATATAATGGGAGTAAACGCACTGGCGGTCAACAGCGGAACAGATATGGAAATTACAGTTCAGCTTTCAGATCTGGTAACGAGAAATATACCGAAGGAACTTCCGGAAGGAAAGCAGATCGTGGAAAACCCGGCGCTCCATCTGACGGCGGCTTATTTTATGCAGGAACTTAGAAAACAGGAGCAGCCGCAGATGACGGAAGAATTAAAAGAACTTCAGGAAGAACTTTTGGCTCATTACGGAAAGGGAACGTTTTTGATTCCTGTTGAAGAGAACGGTCAGATTCCGATACTGAAGCAAAAAGACGGTTCGCTGTATCAGCCTGTTTTTACGGATGTGCTGGAATTTCAGAAGTTCACGAAAGGAAGACCGGTCAGATCGGCAGTTGTTCCGGGGGAAAAGATCGCAGAATTGCTGATGGAAGATGTAAAAGGCGTTGTGCTGAATCCTCTCGGAGTGAATGTGCAGCTTCAGGTGGCACGAAGAAAGAGAGAGTAAATGGAAGAATTAGTAGTGTATTTGAGAAAAGAATATTTCAGGGCAGTCGATCTTACAGATAAGAGCGGACATATATTGGAGTTTAAATATATGCCGAAAACGGTCGACGTGTACGAGAAAGGATTGTCCGTATTTCATATGGAATACGTGATGGAAAACAGGACGAAAGTAAGAGTCATTGAATTTTACCTGACAGATTTCGGACTGCGTGGGAAAGGCTATGGAACGGCATGTATGAATGAGATCGTGACAGAGCTTGGCAAAAAAGGGATTACTTTAATCTATGCTCCGACAGGTTATGATCTTGCTCCGCTTGGTTATACAGGTCCGGCGCAGTACAAGGAACTGATGGCGGGATTTTATGAGAAAACAGGATTTACGACAAGCGGAGACGGAGATCTGATGATGAAGATCCTTGACTGAAAAAAGACGAATAAAGGGAGCGGCGGCATGTATAAAATACTGATTATTGAAGACGATTTGACAATGGCGCAGGCAATCCAAAAAGAGATGAAGATGTGGGGAAACGACGCGCAGTACGTTCAGGATTTTAAAAACGTACTTGAAACTTTTGCGGAATTTGACCCGCATCTTGTTCTTATGGACATTACTCTGCCATTTTACAACGGGTACCACTGGTGCAGCGAGATTAGGAAAATATCGAACGTACCGGTAATTTTTATTTCTTCGGCGGCTGATAATATGAACATTATCATGGCTGTGAATATGGGAGGAGATGATTTTGTTCCGAAGCCGTTCGATCTCAGTGTGCTGACGGCGAAGGTCCAGGCGGTACTTCGCAGAACATACGACCTGTCCGGAAAAGTACCGGTTCTTGAGCATCAGGGAGCAATACTGAACTTGAATGACGCGTCGCTTACTTATAATGGGGAGAAGATCGATCTTACGAAAAATGAATTTCGTATTCTTCAGACACTGATGGAAAATAAAGGCCGTCTCGTAAGCAGAGATACTTTGATGACCCGGCTGTGGGAGACGGATAATTATATTGAAGAAAATACGTTGACGGTCAATATCGCCAGACTGCGCAGAAAACTGGACAAAGCGGGACTTACGGATTTTATTTCCACAAAAGTCGGAGAAGGTTATATTATCAGACAGGAACGGCAGGTGAGCGAATGAAACGATTTTTAGGCTATCTGTATGACTGCCGTTATATGTGGATTTGGTTTATTTTGAGCGGGGGCGCTTTCGTACTCTGTTTTGCGTTGTACGAAGTGGAGCTTAAAGCGGCGGTATATCCCGTGCTTTTAAGCGCGGTGTTTGGGATTCTGTTTTTCGTTTTAGGGTATCTGAGACGGGAGAAAAAGTACAAACGTCTTTTTCAGATCAGTGAGACCGGCGGTATCGTATCGGAAAGTCTGCCAAAACCGGACTGTATGACGGAAAGAGAATATCAGAAGATATTGCTTAGATCCGAAGAAGAGTACAGAAAGCAGAGGGAAGAATGGCAGGCAGCCAGAAAAGATATGAATGATTATTATGCGACATGGGTACATCAGATCAAAGCTCCGATCGCAGTGATGCGGGTTTTGCTTCAACAGGAAGATACTCCGATCAACAGAGAGCTTACAGGAGAATTGTTCCGGGTAGAACAGTATGTGGAAATGGCGCTTTGTTACGTGCGTTTAGGAGAAGGTGCGTCCGATCTTGTGATCAAAGAATATCCTCTGGATGATATGATCCGAAAAGCGATCCGAAAGTATGCGGGACAGTTGATCAGAAGGAAACTTAGGGTCATATACGAAGGAACGGATATCTGCGTTCTCACAGATGAAAAATGGCTTGTGTTTATTATTGAGCAGCTTTTGTCGAACGCAGTAAAATATACGGTAAGCGGAAATGTGACGATCACGGTAGACAGAGAGAAAAAGCAGCTTAGTATCAGCGATACGGGAATCGGTATTTCACCTGAAGATCTTCCCCGTATTTTTGAAAAAGGTTATACCGGATATAACGGAAGGCTGGATAAAAAATCTACAGGAATAGGACTTTACCTTTGCCGGACGGCGGCGGATAAGCTGGGACATAAGCTGACGGCGCAGTCAACTGTAGGAAAGGGAAGCAGCTTTACGATCGATCTGTCGTCCTATCCGTTAGAAGTTGAATAAAGGCTGCATGGAAATGCCTTACAAATTTGTCACATAGGCGGGCCGGAATGTCACCAAATTCGATGTTGGCATTCCGGCTCTTTTGTTATACTTTCACTATCAAGTAAAAAAGAGGAGGATGTATGAAATGGCAGTTTTAGATGTCAAAAATTTGAAGAAAATATACAGACCGCGTTTCGGCGGCAATCAGGTGCAGGCATTATCCTGTGTAAACTTTTCTGTGGAAGAAGGAGAATATGTGGCGATCATGGGAGAGAGCGGCTCAGGTAAGACGACGCTTCTTAATATTATGGCGGCTTTGGATAAACCGACGGAAGGAACAGTCCTTCTTGACGGCAAACCGTTGTCTTCTATAAAAGACAAAGATATCGCACAGTTTCGGCGCGACAATCTTGGATTTGTTTTTCAGGAATTTAACTTGTTGGATACGTTTAATGTGAAGGACAATATCTTGCTCCCTCTTGTGTTGAAAGGTGAAAATTATAAGCATATGGATTCAAAGCTGCAGCCGATTGCAAAGGAACTTGGTATTTCGGCGCTTCTTGAAAAATATCCGTATGAAATTTCCGGAGGTCAGAAACAAAGAGCCGCTGTTGCAAGGGCGCTGATCACAGAACCGCGGCTGATCCTGGCAGATGAGCCGACAGGAGCGCTTGATTCTCGTTCAACAGACGAACTGCTCGGATTGTTTGCGCGGATCAACGCAGGAGGTCAGACGATCCTTATGGTAACTCATTCAGTGAAAGCGGCGAGCAAAGCCGGACGCGTTTTGTTTATCCGTGACGGAGAAGTGTTCCATCAGGTATACAGAGGTCAGATGACGGACGAACAACTTTATCAGAAGATTTCGGATACGCTGACGATGCTTGCGACAGGTGGTGACAGACGATGAAAAAAGGATTTTATATCAGGCTGGCAGGGAAAGGCATTTCAAAAAACAGAAAATTGTATTTTCCGTATATTTTGACATGTATCTGTATGATCATGATGTACTATATCGTTTCTTTTCTGTCGATAAGTAAAGAACTGGCGTCTATCCGGGGCGGGGAAATGCTTCAGGGACTGCTCTCTATGGGAGTGTTTGTAGTTGCGGTATTCGCATTGATCTTTCTGTATTATACGAACTCGTTTCTTATAAGGAAAAGGAAGAAAGAACTTGGATTATATAATATTCTCGGGATGGGCAAACGTAATCTGGTAAGAATTCTTTTGTGGGAAAATATACTGACTGCCGTGATTTCTCTGGTTATCGGAATCGTGTTCGGAATTCTGTTCTCAAAACTTGCGGAACTTCTGGCAATTAAGCTTCTTGACGGGGCGACCGGATTCGGAGTTCATATAGAAATGAAGCCGATCCTTATGACAGTCGGTCTGTTTCTTGCGATCTTTCTGCTTATTATGATCCGCATGCTTGTGTCGGTATATAAACTTCGTCCGATTGAGATGCTCAGAAGTGAGAATGTCGGCGAAAAACCGCCGAAGGCAAACTGGCTCTTTGCATTTGCGGGAGCGGTGATCCTTGCCGGAGCATATTATCTGGCTGTGAAGATCATCGATCCGACAACTGCGATGCTTGTATTCTTTCTCGCGGTTGTTATGGTGATCATTGCCACATACCTTCTGTTTATTGCAGGTTCGGTCGCTCTTTGCAAGCTGCTGCAAAAGAGCAAAAAGTATTATTATAAGACGAGACACTTTGTATCTTTGTCACAGATGGTTTACCGAATGAAGAGAAACGGAGCGGGTCTGGCGTCGATCTGTATTTTATCTACGATGGTGCTTGTGACGATCTCGTCTACGATGTGTATTTATGCAGATACGGAATCGTCGATCAGAAACCGTTATCCACATGACATCACGATCGAGTGGAGCGGGAAAACATCCCTTCCGCAAAATGAGGACGGAACAGATACAGAATTAAAAGACAGCGTAGTGCAGCGTTTGACGCCGGAGATGACCATGACGTATAAAGAGGCTGTGGAAAAGGTGCTTGAATCTCATAAAGTAAAGGCTGAGAACTTGGAAAATTATAATCTTTACTCTCTTTCCGGAGTACAGTCAGACGATGTTTTAAGTATTGATTTTGAAAAGATGAAAGGGGAGATTTCCTCGATTAATGCAGGGATGTCAGGATCTGTGAAGACGATGTATTTTACAACAATGGATGATTACAACAAACTGAAAGGCACAGACAAGACTTTGGCTGAAGATGAGATGATGCTCTACTCATATAAAACAGATTATGAGTATGATTCCTTTACGATCGACGGCGTCGGAACATGGAAAGTAGAGACAATGAAAGAACCTCCGATAGGGGTAGGCAACGCCATGGCGAATATGCAGGGGTCATATCAGGTTGTTGTAAAAGATTTGTCTGTGATCGAAAAAATAGCGACTGCGTACGAAACGATCAATGCAAAACCTTTGCAGGACGGAACATTGTACCTGCTTTCCCTGAAAGAATGTTATGACTTTGATCTGAAATGTGATGAAGAAAAACAGATAGAGATTTACAAGGATATTTTGGAATCTTTTGAGCATATATCCGAAGCGGCAGATGAACAGGGCAATCGGATGGGAGATTCGCTGGCAAATTATTATGCGGACAGTAAAGCGTACGGTAAAGGAGATTTCATTGCGCTCAACGGCGGATTGTTTTTCCTCGGAGTGCTTCTCGGAGCGGTATTCCTGTTCGGTACTGTGCTGATTATGTACTACAAGCAGATTTCCGAAGGATATGAAGATCAGGATCGCTTTAATATTCTTATGAAAGTGGGAATGACAAAGAAAGAAGTGAAGCAGACGATCAACTCTCAGGTGCTTACTGTATTTTTCATGCCTCTGATCATGGCGGGAATTCATCTTGCGTTTGCATTTCCGATGATTCAGAAAATACTGATGCTTATGTCAGGCGTGGAAGCGAAAGTATTTGTGATCGTGACGATCGGATGTTATCTCGTGTTTGCACTCTTCTATGTACTTGTTTATGTCGTAACGTCAAAAAGCTATTATACGATCATAAGCAGTAAGGAAAAATAGAAAAAATCAATAAATTTCTATTCATACCCGGGAAACAATGTTATACTTGAGTATATCAATACAGCGATCCGCAGAGAGGAGTGGCACATATGATGAAACACACGATTATCACGATCGGAAGGCAATTCGGAAGCGGCGGGCATGAAGTAGGAAATCGATTGGCAGAACGGCTTGACATTCCGCTTTACGATCATAATCTGATCCGCATGGCGGCGCAGGAGCTTCGGATCAGCAGTGAAGATGCGACGCAGGTAGACGAGACGATTCTCGGAAGATTTCTCACGGCATATATAGTCAGTACAGGAAACTATACTGCATTTATGAGCGGAGACGAGTCGGGAGAACCTCTAAGTGATCTCGTCTTTAACAGGCAGTCGGCGATCATAAGGAAACTTGCGGAGAAAGGTCCGGGAATTTTTGTCGGAAGATGTGCGGATTATATCCTCGGAGATTATTCAAACTGCATCAATACGTTTATTTATGCATATAAGGACGATCGTATCCGCAGAATCATGAAGCTTTATGAACTAAACGAAAAGCAGGCGGCAGATAAGATCAAAAAGACAGACCGCGAAAGGAAGCTTTATTATGAGGCAAGGACCGGCCGCGAATGGGGTGGAATCGAGTCGAACAGCATGATGTTTAATACGAGTCTTTTAGGGATCGACGGAGCGGTGGATGCTCTCGAAGCTATTTACCGCAAATGGGATGCCGGGAGAGACGTCGAGTCATAAAATGCCGGCATATATGTAAAATGAATGACACGTCATGCAGGGGAGTTTTTATTTCGGAAGAAAAAGCCGGATAGATACAAAATAAAGCAGTTAAAAACGGGTACGTGAAAAAAACCGAGCGTACTCGTTTTTTCTTATTGATAATCCTATATTTTTTGTGGTATAATCCTTATTAATCATGATAAACAGAGAAGAGATCGTTTATCGGAACAATAAGAGAAATGAAAGGGAATGAGACATGAGTTTTATATCGTATTTGATTAATGGAATCAGTCTTGGAAGTGTCTATGCGATCATAGCGCTTGGGTATACGATGGTTTATGGGATTGCGAAGATGCTGAACTTCGCCCATGGCGACGTTATTATGATCGGTGCGTATATGGCGCTGATCACGATGATGAAGGCGGGGATGTCGCCGATCCTTGCGATCGTTGCCGCTGTAATCGTGTGTACGGTACTCGGAATCTTGATCGAACGTATCGCGTACAAACCGCTGCGTAACGCATCGTCTTCACTTGCCGTATTGATCACGGCGATCGGCGTAAGCTACCTTCTCCAGAATACGGCGCTTCTCGTATTCGGGGCGAACGCACAGACGTTTCCGTCGGTTATTAAGTGGAAAGGTTTGTCTTTGGCAGGCGGCAAGCTGAACATTTCAGGGGAGACGATCGTGACGATCGCGGCATGTGTAGTGATCATGATCGTACTGATGCTGTTCGTGCAGAAATCAAAGCCGGGTCAGGCAATGCGCGCTGTATCGGAAGATAAAGGCGCGGCTCAGCTTATGGGAATCAATGTAAACGGAACGATCGCTCTTACGTTTGCAATCGGGTCGGCGCTGGCGGCTGTTGCAGGTGTGCTTTTGTGTTCGGCATATCCGAGCCTGACGCCGTATACAGGAGCGATGCCGGGTATTAAGGCGTTCGTAGCGGCTGTATTTGGAGGAATAGGTTCGATACCGGGAGCGTTTATCGGAGGAATTCTGCTCGGTGTGATCGAGATTTTCGGAAAAGCATACATTTCGTCACAGATGGCGGATGCGATCGTATTCGCGGTACTTATCATTGTGCTTCTTGTGAAACCTACAGGTTTGTTAGGTAAGAAAATTCAAGAGAAAGTGTAGGTGATCAGAGCGATGGATAAATTAAAAAATATGAAAAAAACTACAAAAAATAATATCATCACATATGCTCTTGTTATCGCGGCATTTGTGATCATGCAGTCACTGATCAACGCCGGAAGTATTTCCAGCCTTCTTGAAGGATTGATGGTTCCGCTTTGTATTTATATTATTATGGCTGTGTCGCTGAACCTCGTAGTCGGCGTACTTGGAGAATTGAGCCTCGGACATGCGGGCTTTATGTGTGTCGGCGCGTTTGCAAGTGCATTCTTTTCAAAATGCATGAGAGATACGATCGAATCGGCTTCACTGCGCTTCTTTCTGGCTCTTTTGATCGGAATTGCGGCTGCTGCGATCTTCGGCATTCTGATCGGAATTCCGGTTCTGCGTCTGAAAGGCGACTATCTGGCGATCGTGACATTGGCATTCGGAGAGATCATTAAAAACCTCGTAAACGTATTGTATATAGGTAAAGATTCCAACGGTTTTCATTTTTCGACAAAAGATGTGATGGCGCTGAATATGGAACCGGACGGAAAGGTTATCATTAACGGTCCGCAGGGGATTACGGGAACGCCGAAAGATGCGACGTTTTTTATCGGATTTATACTGATTCTGATTACGTTGTTTATCGTGCTTAATCTGATCCATTCAAGAGACGGACGCGCGATCATGGCGATCCGTGACAACCGTATCGCGGCGGAATCAGTCGGTATTAATATTACAAAATATAAACTGATGGCGTTTACGATATCTGCGGCGATGGCAGGAGCGGCAGGCGTGCTTTACGCTCACAATCTGTCTACGCTGACGGCGAATACAAACAACTTCGGTTATAATATGTCGATCATGATCCTTGTTTTTGTCGTTTTGGGCGGTATCGGAAATATCAGAGGTTCGATCATAGCGGCAGTGATCCTGACACTTCTTCCGGAGATGCTCCGTGGATTGTCAGATTACCGTATGCTGATCTATGCGATCGTTCTCATTGTCATGATGCTCTTTAACTGGGCGCCGAAAGCGATCGAGTGGAGAGAAAAATATCTTTCTTTCGGAAAGAAGAAAAAGGAGGCTGTAAAATAATGGCGTTACTGGAAGTTAAAAATCTCGGGATTTCATTTGGCGGTCTCCGTGCGGTAAACGGGTTTGACATTTCGATTGAAAAAGAAGCTCTGTACGGACTGATCGGTCCGAACGGCGCGGGAAAGACGACTGTATTCAACCTTCTTACAGGAGTATATAAGCCGGACAGCGGAAAAGTGCTGCTGGACGGAACGGATATTACAGGGAAAAACACGATTGAGATCAATAAGGCGGGAATCGCCCGTACATTTCAGAATATCCGGCTGTTTAAGCAGTTAAGTGTTCTTGATAACGTGAAAGTAGGACTTCACAATAAACATCATTATTCTACTCTTTCGGGAGTCTTAAGACTTCCCGGTTACAGAAAAGTGGAAAAAGAGATGGATGAGCAGGCAATGGAACTTTTGAAAGTGTTCAATCTGGAAGATGTGGCGCATGTTGCCGCCTCTAATCTTCCGTACGGACAGCAAAGAAGGCTTGAGATCGCCAGAGCGATGGCGACAGAACCGAAGCTTTTGCTGCTCGACGAGCCCGCTGCGGGCATGAACCCGAACGAGACGGGGGAATTGATGGACATGATCCGTTTTGTGAGAGAAAAATTCCATATGACGATCCTTTTGATCGAACATGATATGAAACTGGTAAGCGGCATTTGCGAGAAGTTGACGGTGCTCAACTTCGGAGAGGTGCTCTGTGAAGGTAAAACGTCGGATGTTTTGAACGATCCGCAGGTTGTTACCGCATATCTTGGAGAATAGGGGGAATCGTTATGGCAATGCTCGAAGTAAAAGATTTACAAGTATATTATGGTATGATCCAGGCGATCAAAGGCATTTCTTTTGAAGTAAATCAAGGAGAGGTCATCGCTTTGATCGGAGCAAACGGCGCGGGAAAGACGACGACGCTGCATACAGTTACAGGTCTGATCTCCCCGAAGAGCGGACAGGTGCTGTTTGAAGGAAAAGATATTACAAAAACTCCGGCTCATAAGATCGTCTCTATGGGGATGGCGCATGTACCGGAAGGAAGAAGAGTGTTCGCAGAATTAAGCGTTTATGAGAATTTGAGAATGGGCGCTTATACACGAAAAGATAAGGCGGAGATTGAAGAAACATTAAAAAGTGTCTATAAGCGTTTTCCGCGTTTGCAGGAACGTAAAAACCAGATGGCGGGAACATTAAGCGGCGGCGAACAGCAGATGCTCGCTATGGGGCGCGCGCTTATGTCCAAACCGAGGATTATTTTAATGGATGAACCGTCGATGGGACTTTCTCCGATCATGGTAAATGAAATCTTTGATATTATCCGTGCGGTGAGCGAAAGCGGAACGACAGTCCTTCTTGTAGAACAGAATGCGAAGAAAGCTCTTTCGATCGCCGACAGAGCATATGTGTTGGAGACAGGAAAGATCGTCCTTTCGGGAGATGCAAAAGAACTTCTGGAAGATGATTCGATTAAAAAGGCTTATCTCGGAGAGTAAAGGAGGCGTGTTTTAATGAGAAATATCGTCATCACAATTTCAAGACAGTACGGAAGCGGAGGGAAAACGATCGGGGCGATGCTTGCAAAAGAACTTGGCATCAACTGCTACAGCAGAGAGATCCTTCGTATGGCTTCCGAGGACAGCGGAATCAATGAAAAACTGTTTGGTATGTCGGACGAAAAGGTGCGCAGGGCAGGATGGTTTAAGCTTTTGAGCCGTCCGTATGAGGGCGGATTGATCCCGCCGGAAGACAGAGAGTTTACTTCGGACGATAACCTGTTCAATTATCAGGCAAAGGTGATCAAAGAGCTTGCGGCAAAAGAGTCGTGCGTTATTGTCGGAAGATGCGCAGATTATGTTTTAAAAGATTATCCGAATGTAGTCAGCGTATTCGTGCATGCAGACAGAAAGTTCTGTCTGGATCGTTCAATGGAACGTCACAGCATGACGGAAAAAGAGATGCAGAAATATATTGAGAAAACAGATCAGTACAGAGGTGATTTTTACAGATACCATACAGGTCATGAATGGGTCGATGCAAGAAATTACGATCTGTGTCTGAACAGTGGAAAACTCGGATTTGAGAAATGCGTAGAAGAGATCAAAGCGTATATAAAAGTACGGTTTGGCGAAACCTTATAACTTAAAAGAATAGCTTCAAGAGACTCCTCAGGGTACTGGGGAGTCTTTTTGGAATGCAAGCCGTTCGCCGCCATTGTCTATATAGATGCGTCCGCAGTAAGTAAATCCGTTTTTCTTCAGCATATTCTGCATAACGATATTGTTTTCGTGCGTATCGATCTTTAAATTTCCACATTGTGAAAATGCCCAGTCAAGACAAAAAGAGGCTGCGCCCTTTACTTTGCCGGATGAAGTGATCCGGTGGACAACGCCGTAGGGAGCATCGTTTTTCCATTGTCCGTCATAAATTTTCAGATAGGTCGGATCTATGCCGTCTTTATAGAAGAAAACGGCTTCGATAGTATCTTTTTCGATGCAGACGTATAAATTCCCGAAGCGGATATCTGTTTCAATCATGTTTTGAGGAGGATACGTCGTCCCCCATTGGCCGGGGTTTCCGTGTTCGCGCATGAATGCGCGGGCGTTTTCATATAACTGCATAATAGAATGTAAATCTTGTTGTGTTGCTTTTCGGATACGCATAATAAAAGTCCTTTCTTTCTTATAAAAAGCGCTGACGCCTGCTTTGTATTTTATTATTCAAATATTCTCATGTTTTTGGCGCTTCTTGTTCAAGATGTTTTGTGTTCTGGCAGACTTATAATAATATTATGTCATAATGTTTCCTCTTTCTCAACAGAAAAACAGTTATTTTTAGTGGACCTCATGGTAAAGACATCATAGATGAATGGTCGAATTTAATCTGAAATCGGATTATAATTAAACGAGAAAAATCCGATTTCGGATTTTTGAAAGGAGGGAAGGATAAAAGTATGGAAGGTATAAGAATGTATAAAGAAAAACAGAAAGTGGGGTTTGGCATGAATTATACGCAGTCGAGAGAATTAAAAGAGAACAACAGGATCTATCGGGAGATGGAGAGTATCTACCATGAAATATGTGTAAAAGCGGGAATATCGGACACTGACTTTATTGTGCTGTATAGTATCGTAGAGTTTGAAGACGGTTGCTGCCAGAGGAAAATCGCAAAACAGTATTCTATCAGTCGGCAGATAGTGAATTCTTCGGTGAAAAAATTAGTGCAAAACGGCTGCGTTGTATTGGAAAGCGGCAAAGGGCATGACAAGCAGATTGTTTTGACCGAAAAAGGAAAAGCGATGGCAAAACAAAAGATCATTCCCGTGATGGAGGCAGAGGCAGGCGTTTTTATGCATATGACAGAAGAGGAGAGAAAGAAACTTTTACGTTTGAATGCAAAATATATGGAAATTTTCAGACAAAAGGTAGGAGAATTAAGATTATGAACATACAGCTTTCGGATCACTTTACATACCGCAGACTGATTCGCTTTACAATATCAACAGTTCTTATGCTTATCTGTACGTCGATGTACAGTATTGTAGACGGACTTTTTGTGTCAAACTATGTCGGGAAAATGCCATTTGCGGCGACAAATCTGATCTGGCCGGTATCTATGGGAATCGCAGCAATCGGATTTATGCTCGGAACAGGCGGAAGCGCCATCGTAGCAAAAACGCTTGGGGAAGGTAAGAAGGAAAAAGCGAATCAATATTTTTCGATGATTCTTTATTTCGGTATTATCGTCAGCGTTATTTTTTCGGTTATCTGTTTTATCTTTACGCCGCAAATTGCCCGGATGCTCAAAGCGGATGGCGAACTTTTGGAACATTGCATCGTATACGGAAGAATTCTTTTTGCGACGCAGACGGCGTTTATTTTGCAGAATATGTTTCAAAGCTTTCTCGTTGCCGCGGAAGAGCCGGTTTTGAGCCTGAAGATCAATATTGCGGCCGGACTGACGAACGTTGTGTTTGATTACTTGTTTATCGCAGTATTTGAGTGGGGAGTGGCAGGAGCTGCGATCGCTACAGGAATGGGACAGATCGTAGGAGGGATCGCGCCGTTTTTCTTTTTTGCGAAAGGAAGCCGCAATGGGCTGCGGATCACTTGGAGAACGAAACTGTATAAAGATATTCTTCTGAAAACATGCATGAACGGTTCGTCGGAAATGGTGACGAATTTGTCGACGTCTCTTGTGAATATTCTTTATAACTTTCAGTTGATGAAACTTGCAGGTGCAGACGGTGTGGCTGCGTTTGGAGTCATTATGTATGTGAATTTTATCTTCGTTGCGGTTTTTATGGGATATTCGGTCGGAAGCGCTCCGATTGTAAGTTATCATTACGGAGCGGGGAATGACGCAGAGCTTCATAATTTATACAGGAAAAGTAAAAATATTTTGATTGTAGCGGGAATTGTACTGACGATAGCGGCGGAGATACTTTCAATGCCTCTTGTCAGGATTTTTGTAAATTATGATAAAGAGCTTCTTTTGATGACCGTTCGCGGATTCCGCCTGTTTTCTTTTTCGTTCTTGATTATGGGAATCAACATATGGGCGTCTTCTTTCTTTACGGCATTGAATAACGGATTTGTGTCGGCGGCTATTTCGTTTTTGAGAACGTTTTTGTTTCAGGTGGCGGCAGTATGTTTCCTTCCTCTGATTATCGGTATCGACGGAGTGTGGACGTCCGTTTTGGCTGCAGAAACGATGGCTTTGGCGGTGACAATTATATTTTTAATAAAGGAGAAGAAAAAGTACCGCTACTGAAAGTATGATAATGATTTAACAAACACAATATATAGTAAATATAAGAGCGTATACAGGCAAAATTGTACTAAATCAAGAACAAAGGCGTTTTTGAGAAGGATTCTCGTTATAATGGTTGTTTTTTCCTTCGGGTGATGTTATACTAGCGCATGTGGCAATGAGATACAAATTACGATATCATTTGGACTGTTTAACCGCTCATTGCATGAACCGAAAGCGCAGATGATGTGCTTCGGTATGAAACGAATAAATTTATTAAGATTTCAGAGGAGGCTTTCAAATTATGGCACAATTTGATCAGTGGGCAGGATTTTCCGGAAAGAACTGGAAAAATTCTGTAGATGTACGCGATTTCATTCAGGAGAACTACACACCGTATGACGGAGACGAATCATTCCTGGAAGGACCTACAGAGGCAACAGATAAACTGTGGGGAAGACTTCAGGAGCTGCAGAAAGAGGAACGTGCAAAAGGCGGCGTTCTTGACATGGAGACAGAAGTTGTATCCGGTCTTACAGCATACGGCCCGGGATATATCGACGAGAGCATGAAAGACCTGGAGAAAGTTGTCGGACTTCAGACAGACAAACCGCTTAAGAGAGCGTTTATGCCTTACGGTGGTATTAACATGGCAGTAAAGGCTTGTACAACTTACGGTTATGAGCCGAATGAAAGATTGAAAGAGATCTTTACAAAATATCATAAAACACATAACCAGGGAGTATTCGACATCTACACACCGGAGATGAAGAAAGCCCGTCACAACAAGATCATCACAGGACTTCCGGATACATACGGACGCGGACGTATCGTAGGCGACTACCGTCGTGTTGCTCTGTACGGTATTGATTTCCTGATCGAGAAAAAACAGTACGACTTCGAGCGTTATGCAAGACACGGCATGAAAGGAACAGACTTCCGTCTTCGTGAAGAGATCGCAGATCAGATTCGCGCACTTCAGCAGATGAAAGAGATGGCAGCAATCTACGGATATGATATTTCACAGCCGGCAAAAGATGCAAAAGAAGCAGTACAGTGGCTGTATTTCGGATACCTTGCGGCGATCAAGACACAGAACGGAGCTGCAATGAGTGTCGGACGTATCTCTACATTCCTTGATATTTATATTGAAAGAGATATGAAGAACGGTGTTCTGACAGAGAGCGAAGCTCAGGAATTGATCGACCACATGGTTATGAAGTTCCGTATGGTTAAATTCGCAAGAATCCCGTCATACAACGAGCTGTTCTCAGGAGACCCGGTATGGGCAACACTTGAAATGGGTGGTCTCGGACAGGACGGACGTTCTATGGTAACAAAGAACGACTTCCGTTTCCTTCACACACTTGAGAACATGGGACCGTCTCCGGAGCCGAACCTGACAGTTCTTTACTCAGAAAGACTTCCGGAAAACTTCAAGAAATATACATCTTTGATTTCTGTAAAGACAAGTTCCGTACAGTACGAAAACGATGATGTTATGCGTCCGGTTTGGGGCGATGACTACAGCATCTGCTGCTGTGTATCCGCAACTCAGACAGGTAAAGAGATCCAGTTCTTCGGAGCAAGAGCAAACCTTGCAAAATGCCTGCTTTACGCGATCAACGGCGGTGTTGACGAGAAAACAAAAGTACAAGTAGCTCCGGCTTACAGACCAATCACATCAGAGTATCTTGATTACGATGAAGTAATGGAGAAATATGACGAGATGATGGAGTGGCTGTCCAAACTGTATGTTGATACATTGAACATGATCCACTACATGCATGACAAATACTACTATGAAGCAGCAGAGATGGCTCTTATCGATACAGATGTAAGACGTACATTTGCAACAGGTATCGCAGGATTCTCACATGTAGTAGACTCCTTAAGCGCAATCAAATATGCGAAAGTAAAAGTAATTCGTGACGAAGACGGTCTTGCAACAGACTTTGAGATCGAGGGAGACTTCCCGAGATACGGTAACGATGACGACCGTGCAGACGATATTGCGATCTGGCTGCTCAAGACATTTATGCACAAATTGAGCAAATGCCACACATACAGAGATTCTGAGCCTACAACATCGATCCTGACAATTACATCAAACGTAGTTTACGGAAAAGCAACAGGAACTCTTCCGGATGGAAGAAAAGCAGGCGAGCCGCTGTCACCGGGAGCAAACCCGTCTTACGGCGCAGAGAAGAACGGTCTTCTTGCTTCCCTGAACTCTGTAGCAAAACTTCCGTACGAGCTGGCTCTTGACGGAATCTCTAATACACAGACGATCAGCCCGAATGCACTCGGACATGATGATGACGAGCGTAAAGTAAATCTTGCCCGCGTAATGGACGGATACTTCCATCAGGGAGCACACCACCTGAACGTAAACGTATTCGGTACAGATAAACTGATCGACGCTATGGAGCACCCGGAAAAACCGGAATATGCAAACTTTACAATCCGTGTATCAGGATATGCCGTTAAGTTTATCGACCTGACAAGAGAGCAGCAGTTAGACGTAATCGCAAGAACTTGCCACGAGTCTATGTAATAAATAGTAACAGTTCAGTCCGCGCCATTCGTAAAACTGCACTGTATGGCTGAACTGTTACAATAAATAAAGGTCTGCAGATTTCTTTAGAAAGAAAAATGTGACTATAAGATGAAGAAAGTCCGGTTCTTTTGCTTGAGATATGATCTTTGGCAGAAGAACCGGTTTCTTTATAAATCTTTATAAAATGAAAAGGAGACGCCGGAATGGAACAGGCAAACGAAATAAAAGGATACGTTCATTCACTTGAAAGTTTTGGATCAGTAGACGGACCGGGAGTACGATACGTGATCTTTTTGACAGGATGCGCTATGCGCTGTCAGTTCTGTCATAACCCGGATACATGGAATCTTAAGAAAGGAACGCTGTATACGGCAGATGAGCTTCTGAAAACAGCTCTGCGCTATCGCACTTACTGGGGAGATAAAGGCGGGATCACGGTAAGCGGAGGAGAGCCTCTTCTTCAGATTGACTTCTTGATTGAATTGTTCCGCAAAGCGAAGGAAGCCGGAGTCCATACAACGCTTGATACAAGTGGAAATCCGTTTACGAGAGAAGAACCGTTTTTCGGGAAAGTACAGGAACTGATGAAATATACAGATCTTGTGATGCTCGATATAAAACATATCGATGATGAGCAGCATAAGATATTAACAGGATGTACGAATGAAAATATTCTTGATTTCGCTAAATATTTGGATGAGATTAAAAAACCTGTCTGGATTCGTCATGTCCTTGTTCCGCAGAGGAGCGACGATGACGGAGCGCTTGGAAAACTCCGTGAATTCATTGACGGACTAAGTAATGTGGAAAAAGTCGAAGTCCTTCCGTATCATACGCTCGGAGCATATAAATGGAAAGAACTCGGATATGAGTATCCGTTGGAGGGGATTGATCCTCCGACAAAAGAGCGGATTGAAAATGCAAATAAAATACTGCGTACAGCGGAATGTAAGTAAAAACGAAAGTATCGGGATACAGAAGATGAATTTTGTATCCCGATACTTTTTGATACGCCTGAAAGAGTGGGCGTTTTATGTTGACTGTACTATTTGAGTGTGTGTGCCGCGAAAAAGAAACAGGAATGAAAACAGGCATACAATCGCTTCGGTGACAGGAACGGTAAGCCAGATCCCTGTCAATCCAAATAATGACGACAAAATCCATGCGGCAGGAATGATCAGTATAAAGCCTCTTAAAACAGAGATGACAAATGCAAGTTTTGGTTTGTCGCATGAACATAAAAATGCAGATGCTATAATGTTCACTCCGGCAAAAAATAAGTTGATAAAATAAATTCTCATGCCTCCGGAAGCGATAGTTGTCAACAGAGGATCATCCGCCTTGTTGAATGCTTCGGCGATAGGAACAGAAAAAAGACTGATCGTTATGTAGGAAACAAGCGAAAGGAGAAGGCTTGTGATCAGCGCATATTTTCGTATACTGTTTTGTACATGCTTTCCTTTTGCATCGGCATGTCTGCTGACGATAGGCTGTATGCCCTGCGCGATCCCTGTAAAAACAGAAGTGAGGACAAGGGCGATATTTGCAAGGATTCCGTAGGCGGCAACACCTGTATTTCCGTTCAACTTAAGGATCAGGAAATTGAATACGATAATAACGATTCCAGAGGAAAGCTCCAGTACAAGAGAGGAAACTCCCAGGAAACAAATATCAGCGGCGCGTTTTAATGACAGCCGTATTTTTGTAATATGAAACCGGTTGTTTTTCTTTATAAAATGGACAGACATGATGAGCATACTGATCACAGGAGCAGTTGCAGTCGCAGTGGCGGCTCCTGCCATTTCCATGCCAAGCGGATAGATAAAAATATAGTCCAGTACAATGTTGGCAAGACTTCCGATAAGCATTCCCGCCATAGAAAGTCTGGGAGCTCCGTCGTTTCTCACAAAACAAAGAAGAAGATTGTTTCCGAGAAAGAGCGGGGAGAAGAGAAGCAGTATGCGGATGTAGTCGGAGGCGTAACCGATCGTGTCGTGATCGGCGCCGAGTATGGCGGAAATCTCTTCTGAACAAAATGCTCCCGCAAAGGAGAAGAAAAGTGCGCAGAGAGCGGCCAAAAGCAGAGCATGTGTAAAAGCAGTGCGGTGTGTATCGCTGTCCGGGCGTGTCGATGAAAGCGAGTAGCGGGCGGCTCCGCCCATACCGATCATCAGACCGATCCCGTTCATAAGGTTGTATGCAGGGAGCGTCAGATTGAGCGCCGCGAGGGCGTCTGCGCCGATTCCCCTTGCAATGAAAAAAACGTCGGCCAGAATATAGCAGGAAAATCCGATCATGCCGAGGACGTTTGATG
>OJOU01000158.1_pt1 | contig 30210 bp, 26 predicted proteins | sample 1598291 | NCBI WGS metagenome assembly OJOU01 (sample SAMN03922470, study PRJEB24848) | human gut metagenome | isolation source: stool sample | host: Homo sapiens | place: Germany | collected 2010-11 | reverse complement strand
AGCGCACGATGGTCACCCACCTCGGCGCGGCGCTCGAACTCTCGGCCGGAGAGATCGAGCCGTCGATTTTCGAGGGGTACGACTGCCTCTACGTCGAAGGTTATCTGGTGCAGAACCACGACCTGATCCTCAAGGCCGCCCGTACGGCCAAGAAGTGCGGCCTGAAGGTCGCCATCGACCTGGCCAGCTTCAACATCGTGGCCGAGAACCTCGAATTCCTGCGCGGGCTGGTGAGCGAGCACGTCGACATCGTTTTCGCCAACGAGGACGAGGCCAAGACCTTCACCTGCGAGGCCGAGCCGCTGAACGCCCTCCAGGCCATTTCGCAGATGTGCGAACTGGCCGTCGTGAAGATCGGCACGAAAGGCGCGCTGATCAAACAGGGCGAGGAGGTCGTACACGTGGGCATCATGGCCGCGGCCAAGCGCGTGGACACCACGGGAGCGGGCGATTTCTACGCCGCCGGATTCCTGGCGGGGCTTTGCGACGGACTTTCGCTGCGCCAGTGCGGCACGATCGGCGCCATCACCGCCGGCAAGGTGATCGAAGTCGTCGGCACGACCTTCGGCGAGGAGGCCTGGGCCGACATCCACCGGCTGGTGAACAAGGTCAAAAACGAAAAGTACCTGTTTTAAATACAAAGGGCTGAACAAATGTTCAGCCCTTTGTATTTAAAACAACAGCGCATACCGGAATCACAACCAATTTTCTTCCGGAGAATTCGCTGTCGCCCGGCGTTCCGCCGTATTTACAATTCTGCCCCACCCCAAATCCCTCCCTCGGGAGGGGCTTATCGCATGCGACCAAAGCCTGCAACTCCTAATTTTTAATTTTCGTGAACAGCCCCCGGCTGATTTCCAGACGCATGCGCAGCAGCCACCGCGATTTGCGGGGCGGCATCGTGCAGCAGAGCACGAGCGTCGCCGCCCATTTGGCGATCTCCAGCACGAAGGTCTTCGGCAGCCGGCGGTGGATTTCGGCCCGCAGCCGCTGGCTCACCCCGACGTTGTAGCTCAACCGCCGAAAATAAGCCCCGGTGAGTTTCGCCGGCGGAATGATGTGCCACATCACCGCCCCCGGCACATACCAGATCGTCTCGCCGCCGAGCAGGAGACGTTCGAAAAAGTCGTTCTCCTCGCCGCCGATCAACTCGCCGTTCACGCGCCCCAGCGTCGGATCGAACCCCCCGTAACTGGCCAGCCCCGCACGGCGGAAAGCCATATTGCCGCCCCCGGGAACGCGTCCCGCCGGGAACGGACGCACCCGCTCTCCGAAATCCATCGGATTGGCGATCGGCATTTCGACGTATTTCGACATCCACGCCGGACGTCCCGCGGGGTATTCGGCGACGATGCGCCCCCCGGCCACGACGGCCCCGGGACGGGTTTCGAAGAATTCGAGATAGGCGCGCAGAAACCCCTCGTTGACCCGTTCGTCGTCGTCGATGAAGGCCACCAGCGGCGCCTGCGCCTCCCGCAGTCCGCGGTTGCGGGCGTACGACACCCCCGGTCCCTCCTCCGCGACGAGCCGCAGGCCGCACCCGGGATGCGCCGCGGCAAAGGCCGCGAAACGCGCCTCGGTGTCGTCCGTGGAGTTGTTGCTCACCACCACGCACTCCCACTCGTCGCGCGGAAGATCCTGCCGCACGACGGATTCGAGCGCCGCAACGAGTTGTGCGGCACGGTTGTGGGTGGGAATGACGAGCGAGATTCGAATCATCGTGCGAATGTAGCAATTTATCCGTAAAAAACCCGTATATTTGTCCGAAATATAAAAAGCGACACGACTATGTACAAACTGATTCGCACCCTCCTGCCGGTCCTTGCCGCAATGATCGCCACGACCGTCTCGGCGCAGAGCGTCAGCTGGAAAAGCTCGGTGCAGCACCTCGACGGCCAGACCTACCGGATCGTGCTGGAAGCATCCATTCCGGCTCCCTGGCACATGTACGACATGGGACCCTACGAGGGCGGGCCCAACGCCACGACGATCACCTTCACCCCGGGCGAAGGCGCCGTCCTCGAAGGAGGCGTCGAGCAGCTGACCCGTCCCGAACGCCACTACGACAAAACGTTCGGAATGGAGATCGGAACCTTCGCCCGAAAGGCGCAGTTCGCCCAGAGCGTGAAACTCACGGCCCCGCAGGCGACCGTCAAAGCGGAACTCGCATGGATGATCTGCAACGATACGAGCTGCCTGCCGCCCGACGACACGGAACTGACGATCACCCTGCCCGCAGGTGCGACGCCCGCCGTGCAGCCCGCGGAAACTCCGGCCAAGGAGAGCGCCGCGGCACCGGAAACCGTCCCTGCGGCCGAAATCGCTCCCGCACAGAAGGACGCCGCAGGCGGCGGCTCGCTGTGGGGGCTGATCATCGAAGCCATTCTGTGGGGCTTCGCCGCCCTCCTGACCCCCTGCGTCTTCCCGATGGTCCCGATGACCGTTTCGTTCTTTATGAAAGGCTCCGGAAGCCCCGCGCTGGGCCGCATCCGCGCCGGCATGTACGGGTTCTTCATCGTGGCCCTCTACACGCTGCCCATCGCGGCGATCATCCTGATCACCCGCCTGGTGGGCGGCGACGCCGTGACGGCCGACATCTTCAACTGGCTGGCCACGCACTGGCTCCCGAACATCCTCTTCTTCCTGGTGTTCATGGTCTTCGCCGCATCGTTCTTCGGCGCGTTCGAGATCACGATGCCCTCGTGGATGGTCAATAAAACCGACTCCAAAGCCGACTCCAAAGGCCTTGCCGGCATCTTCTTCATGGCCCTGACGCTCGTGCTGGTGTCGTTCTCGTGCACCGGACCCATCGTCGGCTCGGTGCTGATCAAATCCACCGCCGGGGAGTTCTGGAGTCCGATCGTGACGATGCTGGCCTTCTCCGTCGCCTTCGCGCTGCCGTTCACCCTCTTCGCCTTCTTCCCCTCGATGCTCAAGAAGCTGCCCAAGAGCGGCGGATGGCTCAATTCGGTGAAAGTCGTGCTGGGATTCATCGAAGTCGCGCTGGGCATGAAGTTCCTCTCGGTGGCCGACCAGACCTACCACTGGGGACTGCTCGACCGGGAGATCTACCTCGCCGTGTGGATCGTGACCTTCTCGCTGCTGGGTCTCTACCTGCTGGGTAAAATCAAGTTCGTCCACGACAGCGACATGCCCTACCTCGGCGTAGGACGCCTGGCGCTGGCCATCGTCACCTTCTCGTTCGTCGTCTACCTCGTCCCCGGCATGTGGGGCGCCCCGCTCAAAGGTCTTTCGGGCTACCTGCCGCCCCTGCACACGCAGGACTTCGTCATCGGACAGGACGGCTCCGGACCGGCCCCGGCAGGCGGCGAGGCGCGCATGCTGCTGACCGTCGACGGACAGAAGCCCAAACACAGCGACTTCCTCCACCTGCCGCACAACCTCGAAGGATTCTTCGATCTCAAGGAGGCCGAGGCATACGCCGCCAAGGTCGGCAAGCCGCTCTTCATCGACTTCACGGGCCACGGATGCGTCAACTGCCGCGAAATGGAGGCCCGCGTATGGTCCGACCCGCAGGTGCTGGACATCCTGCGCAACGACTACGTGATCGTGGCGCTCTACTCCGACGACAAGAAAGTGCTTCCCGAGAGCGAATGGGTGACCACCGATGCGGGCAAGGTGCTCAAGAGCCTCGGCAAAATCAACTCCTACTACGCGCTGAAGACCTTCGGGGTCAACGCCCAGCCCTACTACGTGTTGCAGGGGCGCGGCGGGAAGGAGTTGGTTCCGCCCCGCGGCTACGACCTCGACGTGCAGGGATTCGTCGATTTCCTCCGCAGCGGCGTCGAAGCCTACGACAGGCAGAAATAGGGATTCCCTCCCCGAAAAAAGCCTGCGGCCGAAACGGCCGCAGGCTTTTTCAGTATTCCGGACGGAGGATCAGTCCGAGAACTCGTCGAACATCGTCGTGCTCAAGTACTTCTCGGCCCGGTCGGGGAAAACCACGACGATATTGCCCCGCTCGATCTTCTGCGCCGTACGCACCGCCGCCAGCATCGCCGCGCCGCTCGACATGCCGGCGAAGATCGCCTCCCTGCGGATGATTTCCCGGGCCATGGAGATCGCCTCCTCGCTCTCGATCATCTCCTGCACGTCGATCTGCGACGGATCGTAGATGTCGGGCACGATGGCCTCCTCCATGTTCTTGAGCCCCTGAATGTAGTGGCCGCGGATCGGCTGTGCGCAGACGACCTTGATGTCGGGCTTCATCACCTTGAGGAAACGCGAAAGACCCATCAGCGTCCCCGAAGTCCCGATCGCGCAGACGAGGTAGTCGATGTTGCCGCCGGTCTGCTGCCAGATCTCCAGCGCCGTCGACTGGTAGTGGGCCAGGTAGTTGCTGGCGTTGGCGAACTGGTCGGGCATGAAATACCTGCCGGGAGCGTCGGCGACTTTTTTCCGCGCCAGGCGGATCGCCCCGTCGGTCCCCTCCTCGGCGGGTGTCAGAATCACCTTCGCACCGTAGGAGCGGATGATCTTCCGCCGTTCGATCGACACCGCTTCGCTCATCACGATCTCCACGGGATAGCCCTTGACGATCCCCACGATGGCCAGCCCGATGCCCGTGTTGCCCGATGTGGGTTCGATGATCGTCTTGCCGGGCGTCAGCCGTCCGTCCCGCTCGGCGGCCTCGATCATCCGCAGCGCAATGCGGTCCTTGATGCTTCCCGTAGGATTGAAGCCTTCGAGTTTGGCGAATATTTTCACGTTCGGATTGGGGCACAGCCGGTTGATCCGCACCATCGGGGTCGTGCCGATGGTCCCCAGAATATTCTTTTTAACCATAAATCACCGCTCATTAAACCGCGTAAAGATAATCATTTTCCGGAAAAAAGATTAATTTTGTGAAATGTCATGTCCGTCTCGTGAAGACAAACGGGTCCCGGCCTCACGAAACGGCATCCCCGGACAAGGACCCACCCTACCCGAATGAACCCATCGAGATTCAGGCCGGCCGCCGGCATGGCGCTGCTGACCTTCGCCGGAATTCCTGCGGCACAGCACGCCGACGCACACCCGAAACGCCCCGGACAACAGCCGCCGAACATCGTGCTCATCCACCTCGACGACATGGGCTACGGCGACCTGACCGCAACGGGGGCCACCGGATACCGGACACCCAACATCGACCGGCTCTGCGCCGAAGGCATGCGCTTCACCAATTATTACAGCGCCCAGGCTGTCAGCAGCGCTTCGCGCGCCGGGCTTCTGACGGGATGCTACCCCAACCGCATCGGATTCGCCGGGGCGCTCGGTCCGAAATCGAAAACAGGACTCAACCCCGACGAGGAGACCATGGCCGAAAACCTGAAGAAAGCCGGCTACGCAACCGCCATCGTCGGCAAATGGCACGTGGGATGCCGCCCGGGGCTTATGCCCCTCGACCACGGTTTCGACGAATACTTCGGGCTGCCCTACTCCAACGACATGTGGCCCCACCATCCGCAGACGTCGTCCTATCCGCCGCTGCCGCTGTACGAAGGGCGCAAGGTCGTCAACCCGTCGGTCTCGGCCGCAGACCAGGCGCAGCTCACCACCCGGTACACGGAACATGCCGTCGACTTCATCACACGCAGGTCCGAAGGCCCGTTCTTCCTCTACCTGGCCCACTCCATGCCGCACGTGCCGCTCTTCGTCTCGGACAAGTTCAAGGGCAAAAGCGAGCAGGGACTGTACGGCGACGTGATGATGGAGATCGACTGGAGCGTGGGCGAAGTGCTCAAGGCGCTGGAAAAGAGCGGCGCGGCCTCCAATACGATCGTCGTGCTCACTTCGGACAACGGGCCGTGGATCAACTACGGCGACCACGCCGGCTCGACGGGCGGTCTTCGCGAAGGCAAGGGAACCACCTTCGAAGGCGGGCAGCGCGTGCCGTGCATCGTGTGGTGGCCGGGGACGACACCCGCCGGAACGATCTGCAACCAGCTGGCCTCGTCCATCGACCTGCTGCCGACCTTCGCGGAGATCGCGGGCACGCCGCTCCCGGCGAAGCAAATCGACGGCGTAAGCATCCGCAGCCTGTTCGAGGGCGTGCCGGACGCCACGCCGCGCACGTCGTTCCTGTTCTACTACCGAAAAAACAGCCTGGAAGCCGTGCGCGACGGACGCTACAAACTCGTGTTCGCCCATCCGGGCCGCAGTTACGAAGCATTCCCGCCCGGCAACGGCGGACGCCCGGGCAAGGTGGCCGAAGGGCACGAATTCCCGCTGGCGCTCTACGACATGCGCCGCGACCCCGGCGAACGCTACGACGTTCAGAACCAGCATCCCGAAGTGGTCGAGGAGCTGATGCGGATTGCCGATGCAGCGCGCGAGGACCTGGGCGACGACCTGCGGGGAATGCCCGGCAGGAACAGGCGTCCGGCAGGCAGGGCCGAATAAACGACGAAGGGCAGGTCCGCCCGGACCCGCCCCTTGCCTTTGCGGCGCGGGAAACGGACTATTTACGCTCCTTCCCGGTTTCGGCGAAAGCCGATTTCACTTCATGCTCTTTCTGCTGACGGGCTTTGGGCGTCGGAGCCTTGCCCTCTTTAACCAAACGATTGATGTTACGCTCGAAATTCTGCTCGCAAGGTTCGCAGGCGGTGTCTTTGTTCTCTTTCATGGCTTTGGAAATTTTATGGTATCGACTCCTGCTGCAAATAGCGCGCCGTTTGCCCGACCATCCATTCCGGCAAACAAAAAAACGGACAACTCCGTAGAATTGTCCGCTTTGGTAGCGGGAGGAGGACTCGAACCTCCGACCTTCGGGTTATGAGCCCGACGAGCTGCCAACTGCTCCATCCCGCGATATATCTTTAGACCGATGATCTATCGCTTTTGCGTGTGCAAAGATAAGACAAATTTTCCATTCCGGCAAATTAATTTCAGCGAAAAAACTCCTTCACACACCCTGCACGCTGTTTGTCAACCGGTTAGAGGATCGAATCATTTTATAGCTGCAACCACGATCTCCGCCAGATCGCGCACCTCGCTCTTCGTGCCGCGGCCGATGGCCTTTTTGCAGAGCGGGCAGGCGGTGACGATCACCTCGGCCCCCGTGGCGTCGAGCTGCGCGGCGACCGACCGGGCGATCTGCACCTGCTGGCCGTCGGAGATGGCCGTATTGGCCACCGAAGAGCCGCAGCAGAGGGCGTTCTCGCGCGTCGAGGCGGGTTCGAGCAATTCGCCCACGGCTTCGATCACCGCACGCGGCTCGTCGTAGATGCCGCTGCCGCGCCCCAGTTCGCAGGGGTCGTGGTAGGTGAAGCGCATCGCGCCATGCTCCAGCGAAAGGCGGCCCGCACGAATCAGCCGCAGGATATATTCCGAATGGTGCAGGATCTCGATACCCGGCAGGTCGTAATCCTCGCGGAAGACCTTGAGGCAGATCGGGCACGACGTGACGAGCGTCGTGATGCCGTGCTTACGGAACAGGTCGGCATTGTATTTCATCATCTTGCGCGCCGAATCGGTCTCGCCGGCCAGTTTGAGCGGCCGGCCGCAGCAGACGCCGCCTTCGCGGTCGGCCCACCAGACCTCCTCGCCCGCGGCCTCGAAGATCGTCGCCATCGCCGACATCGTGCGCGGCGTCAGCAGGGTCATGCAACCCGCGAAATAGCCCACCTTGCCCTCGCCCGCGGAGCGGTCCAACCCCTTGAAATAGCCGTAGCGGCGTTCGTCGGGGACGTTGCGCATCTTGTCGCGCGAGTTGACGCGCAGCGTATTGAGGTCGATGTTCACGGGACATTTCTCGGCGCAGCGTCCGCACATCAGGCAGTTGTCGGCCGTTTGCAGGCGCAGCATGTTGTAGCGGCGGTCGCGCAGGAAATAGACCGACTGCACGTCGTCGATCCCCAGCACGCTCTGCAACTGGCAGGGGTCGATGCAGATGCCGCAGCGCGAGCAGGCCTCGACCTGGAAATTATCGTAGGAAGACTCCTTTTCGCCCGAGCGCAGGTTGTAACGGCGCAGGAAGATGAGGGGTATCTCCGTGAAAATATGCATGTAACGCGAGAACGGCAACGCCACGAAGAACACGCCGAGGCACGAGGAGTAGAACCACCACGCCGCGGTTTCGAGATTCATCAGCGGCATCACGCCGATATGCCCGGACATCCACTCCCCGAGGCTCCCGGTGAGGAATCCCCCGCCGCCGTAAAGCGCGCACGTGGCGCTTTCGGCCACCAGACGCGCCGGGAACACGAACCACAGCGCCGACAAGGCCACCCGGTCGCCCGGGACGTGCTTCGTCGTGCGCCGCATGCCCATCGCCCGGGAGTAGAGACGCTTGCCCCAGGCCAGCACCACGCCCGAGAGGACGAACAGCAGCAGGAGGTCCATCGTGAAATCGAAGAACGGCTTGTGCTCCAGCCCCGTGGCGAAATACTTGAAAAAGACGTGTCCCTGCAACGGCACGTAGCGGAAGCCCAGATAGGCGATCGTCTCGGCCCACCCCACGGCGATCAGCAGGAACCAGCCGAAAGCCAGCGACATGTGCATGTACCCCAGCAGGGGGTTGACCCGGAAGATGCGGCGGTGGAGCAGCGACTCGCTCACCACCTCCCACGCCGCCCCGAAGGTGCGGCGCGTCGGCAGTCCGAACAGAATCCGTTTCTTGTCGGCGCGGGGCAGGCGGTAGAGCCACGTCCCCCACTTCCAGGCCAGGACGGCGAACATCACCGCAGCGCCGATGATGAACGGCAGACAGAATGGCGCGTAGAAAGTCATCGTCAGAAATCCCCCAGTTTACGTTTGATAAGCATCACCACGCCGCGCGTATTGATGCCGCGCGGGCACACCAGCCGGCATTTGCCGCACAGCATGCACTTGTTCATCTCCTCGTAGGCCCCCTGGTATTCGCCGCGGCGCACCAGCGTGTGGACCTTGCGGAAATTGAACTCCGTGAGGTTGCCCGCCGTGCAGACCGCCGTGCAGGCCCCGCAGCCGATGCAGGTCTGCAACTCGGGCATCTCGCGCAGGATCTCGTCGCTCTTGCGCAGGTTGTTGCGGTCGATGTCGATGGCCCGGGGCTTCGAAATGGTGTATCCGAAATTGATCGCCGCCATTGCTATGCCTCCACGTATTTGGCCGCGGCGTCGGCTGCGGCGATGCCCTCGTTCAACGACTCGCCGATGTTCTTGGGCGCCGTAATGGTCCCGGCGTAGAAAATGCCGTCGACATTGCTCTTCACATTGCCGAGAAACATGTCGCGCGGAGCCAGAAAGCCGCTCGGAGCGCGGTTCAGCCCGGCGCCTGCGGCAAACGCTTCGTTGTCGTCGTTGGCCCGCATGCCCACGATCAGCACCAGCATGTCGACGCTCATGCGCAGGGGGCGGCCCGTCAGCGTGTCCTCGGCCTTGATCTGCACCCGTCCGTCGATCGTCGGGCTGGCCTCCGAAATGCGTCCGCGCAGGAAGTGGATGTTGTATCTCTGCTGCGCCTCGCGGTACATCTCCTCGTAACCGGGACCGAACATGCGGATGTCCATGTAAAAATTGAAAACGTCGGCCTCGGGGAAGAGCTGTTTCATCTCCATGGCCTGCTTGACGCCCGTGATGCAGCACACCTTCGAGCAGTGCTGCTGGCAGACCTTCTCGTCGCGCGAACCCACGCAGTGCAGGAAGGCGATGCGCCTGGGGCGCGATCCGTCGGCCTTGGCCACGCGCCCCTCGTTCAACATGCGCTCGATGTCGGCCGTCGTGAAGACGTTGTCGTAGATGCCGTAGCCGTACTCCTCCTTGATCGAGGCGTCGAAGAGCGTGAAGCCGCTGGCCACGACCACCGAATCGCACGGCAGCGTCCGCCCGTCGGCGAGCGTGACGCTCTCCTTCGTGAAGCCCGCGACCTCCGTGGAGGTCATCACCTCGATGCCGCTCTCGTTGACCCTGCGGCGCAACTCGGTCAGCACCTCCTGCGCCGGGGTGAACGACGGAAACAGCACGTGCCAGCCCCGGAGCTTGCCGCCCAGTTCGGCCTCTTTCTCGATGATGACCGGGCTGACGCCCTGTTCCGCCAGACGCAGGGCCGTCTGCATGCCCGCAACGCCGCCGCCTATAATGATAACTCGTTTTTTCATTATTCTCTGATGTCGTAAATCGTATCCGTCGGGCAGCAGTTGACCACCGCCGACTCGGGTTTTCCGATATATTTCCCGTTGCGGCCCAGATACTTGGCCGCGGGATCGTACTCGACGCCCATCTTGTCCAGCAGGGGTTCCACGTCGACCTGGTGCATCTGCATGCCCAGCTCCCAGGGGTCGTAGCCCAGCACCAGCCCGGCCATCTCCTCGTAGGTCAGCACCGGGATTCCGTGGCCGTTCTGGCCGTAGGTCGTGCCCTCCATCTCGGCGATGGCGTACTGCCACTTGTCGAGGAACATCGCGCAGCCCGGACAGTTGGCCACGATGAAATCGGGCTTGTAGGGCGCCATGCTCTCCAGTTTCTTGTGCGAGTTGGCGATCGAATAGCCGCGGTTGGCCTGCACGAGGTAGTTGCGGAACCCGAATCCGCAGCAATGGCGGCGTTCGGGATAGTCGACGCACTCGCCGCCCCACGACTCGACCATGCCGGCCAACACATAGGGGAATTCCGATCCTCCGATCCCGGATTTCGGAAATATCTTGGCGTAATGGCAGCCGATGTGCTCGACGACCTTCAGCGGTTCGCCCGTCGCGGCGTTGACGAGCCGTTTTTTGGCCCGCGCGGCGATCTCTTCGCGGAAATGGAACACGACATCCGACGTGTGGGCCAGGCTCGCGGGCTTCTTGAACTCGCGCCGGGTCGCCTTCCAGAGGTTCTCGCGCGTCTTCTCCTCCGTCTCGGGGAACTCGTGCCACGTGGCCAGAATCTCCGTGTAAACGCCGAACGAGGTGATGCACGAGGTCACGAGATTCTCATACCCCGCCTCGCCCATCAGCGCGAACTGCCGCGCCACGACGGTCATAATCGTCTCCAGCGGCACGATGTCCGAATGGTAGCCGATCCCCGTGCACGACGAGTGCTTGGGGTCGTCCGAGAGGTCCTTGCCCAGGTCGTTGCGCAGCATGTCGATAAACAGCTTCTCGCTGCCCGGGAAGAAATTCTGCCGGATGCAGCTGCGCGCGTAATAATAGTGGTCGTCGGCGATCTCCTTCTGGTAGTCCTGCCAACTCTTTCGCTTCATCGTCATCGTCAATAATGTTCGTTGCTGTTCGAAAGGAAGACATCCATCATGTACTGCTGGTCGGCGCCCTCCTCGTAGCCCATTTCGCGGGCCTTGCGGTCGGAGTGCTGCTCGATGGTGTCGAACATCTCGCTGCCGCCGCTGACCTTGAATATCTCGTTGATCTCGGCGAGCGACTCCTCGTCCAGACGGCGCAAGGCCCCGGCGCCGTGGCGCATGTAGACGGGCGTGAACTGGCCGTAAATCTCCCGGTCGTTGTCGTAGATCCATTTCCAGACGGTCCCCTGCTCGGGATGCAGGTCGGGTTTCACCAGCCGCGGGACGATGCAGTAGCCCGTGCGGAGGATGTTCTCGCCGATAATGCGTTTCAGGGCCAGCTGCTGGCGACCCTTCTCGCTCTCGACGAAGAAGCCCAGTTTCTGCGACAGCGTGCGCAGCGCCTGGATCACATAGCCCGGCGTATTGCCCCGCGGACAGCGCGGACGGCACGACATGCACTCGCCGCAGTACCAGATGGTGTCGCTCTTCAAAAGCCGCTCGATGGCCTCGTCGTCGCGCGTCTGCACGATGGAGACGATCTGACGGGGGTCGTAGTTATAGAACTCGGCCGCCGGGCAGACGCCCGTGCAGACCCCGCAGTTCATGCACGAGTGAAGACCCTCCTTCATCCGCACATCCTCCATGAGCATATCGAAATACTTCCCCATACCTAATATACAAAAAAAACCTTTGCAGTGCAAAGGTAGGGAATCCGGGGCGGACGGGCGGTGGTATAAATGCGTAATTTAGCGCCGTTCGTAAAGCTCGAAGGCAAACGGCCTGGGGTAATCTTTCCCGCCGGAGAACGACTCCGACGACACCAGCCGCCATTCGCGCTCGTCCCACGCCGGGAAACGCGTGTCGCCCTCGTAGGCGCGGAAGACCCGTGTGAGGTAGAACTTCCGGGCCAGCGGCAGCGCCGCGGCATAGATCTGCGCCCCGCCGATGACGAACACCTCCTCGTCCGCGGGAAACAGCGCGACGGCCTCTTCGAGCGAGTGGACCACCGTGCAGCCGGGGATCTCGATATTCTGACGCGTGATGACGACGTTCGTCCGGTTGGGAAGCGGACGCCCGAGCGACTCCCAGGTTTTGCGGCCCATGACGACCGGATGGCCCGTCGTCACGGCCTTGAAATGCCGGAGGTCCTCGGAAATGTGCCACAGCAGGGCGTTCCTGTCGCCGATAACGCCGTTTTCGGCGACGGCTACGATCAAACTTATCATAATTCGAAAAGGTCTGTTACGGTTATTCCGCCCGTCAGGTGACAGGCCTGCCATCCCTCGCCGCGGGCCGCGGAGACGTTGGCGGCGTTGTCGTCGATGAAGAGCAGTTTTCCGGGCGGGGTCCCGATCTGCCGGGCGACGCTCCGGTAAATTTCCGGGTCGGGTTTGCGCAGATGCAGTTCGTCGGAGTAGAAACACCGCACGAACAGTTCGTCGAAGCTCCCGCCGAAACGCTCGCGGAACGACTCCCGGAAGCGGATGCGGTGGGGCAGGTTGGTGTTGCTCAACAGGTAGACCGGGCAACGCTTCCCCAGTTCCCGGAGCAACTCCACGCGCTGCACGTCGAACGGCATCAGCATGGCGTTCCACGCCTCCAGCAGCTGCTCGTCGGGGATGGCGGCGACGGCGGGAAACGTCCGCCGCACAGCCTCCGCGAACTCCTCCTGCGTGATAAGTCCCAGTTCGAGGTCGCGGAAACACGCCCTGTTCCCGTCGATGACCTCGGCGGCTCCCAGTCCGCGGATGTCCAGCGCCTCGAAAGCCCGGAGCGTGCGTTGCAGCTGCACGTCGAGCAGGACGCCTCCCAGATCGAAAACAAGGGCCTCGACGCTTTCGGACGAAACGGTCGGAATCAGGATATTCATCTGCTGCGGGTTTAAAACGACATCGGGGCCTTGATCGCGGGCCACGGGTCGTAGCCTTCGAGCGTGAAATCTTCGTAACGGAAGTCGAAGACCGACTTCACGGCGGGGGTCAGCCGCAGTTTCGGCAGCGGACGCGGCTCGCGCGAAAGCTGCTCGTCGACCTGCTCCAGATGGTTCAGGTAGAGGTGCGTGTCGCCCAGCGTATGGATGAACTCGCCGGGCTGCAAGCCGCACACCTGCGCCATCATGCAGGTCAGCAGGGCGTAGGAGGCGATGTTGAACGGCACGCCGAGGAACGTGTCGGCGCTGCGCTGGTACAGCTGGCACGAGAGACGCCCCCCGGCCACGTAGAACTGGAACAGCACATGGCACGGCGGCAGGGCCATCGCGTCGATCTCGGCGACGTTCCACGCCGAGACCACGATGCGCCGCGATTCGGGATTGGTGCGGATCAGCCCGGCGGCCTGCGCGATCTGGTCGACGACGCCCCCGTCGGGCCGGGGCCACGAACGCCACTGGTAGCCGTAGACATGGTTCAGGTCGCCGAAGCGGTAGCCTTCGATCGGCGACTCGACGCCCGCCGAGGCGAGGAACGTCTCCCGGCCGACGGGCAGCACCCCGTGGCGCACGCACAGTTCGTTGTAGTGGCGGTAGGCGTCGTTGTCCCAGATATGGACGCCGTTGTCCACCAGATATTTGATGTTGGTGTCGCCCCGCAGAAACCACAGCAGTTCGTGGATAACCCCCTTGAGGAACACCTTTTTGGTCGTCAGCAGCGGAAAGCCCTCCGACAGGTCGAAACGCATCTGGTGGCCGAAGACCCCCTTGGTCCCGGTTCCCGTGCGGTCGCCCCGCACGACGCCTTCCGTCTTGATCCGGCGCAACAGATCGAGGTATTGTTTCACAGAATCGTCATTTAATCGTTTTATCGCTAAACCGAGGTCTTGCCCGGCATTTTCAGCGTCAGCTCCCCCGCCGCGTCCAGCACGGCGTAGGAGGGATTTTCGGCCCAGCAGCCGAGGTTCACCACGTGCAGCCGCCCTTCGCGGCAGTCGCGCGGGAAGTGCATGTGTCCGAAAACGAAGAGATCGACCGCATGCGTCCGGGAATACTCGCGGGCATACTCGACCAGCGGCTCGGTGTGCGGCTCGGAAGACCCCGTGTAGGGTTCGGTCAGCGACGCCCCGCGGGCCGCCTCCTCGCCGTGCCCCTTGCGCGACCTGCCGCTCCACCAATGGCCGAAGCGCAGCGCCCAGTCGGGATGCACGCCCCACGAAAAGAGCCACCTCAACGTCCGCGAACGGAAAATGCGGTTCAGAAACTTGAGCATCGGCTGCCCGTCGATCTTCATGTTGTCGCCGTGGGCGATGAAGACCTTTTTGCCCGAGAGGGTCATCACCTCGGGCGAGGTGTGGATCTCCAGCCCGCACTCGCGCGCCAGATAGTCGCCGACCCACATGTCGTGGTTGCCCGTGAAGAAGACCACCCGCACGCCCCGGTCGGTCAGTTCGGCCAGCTTGCCCAGCGTCCGCACGAAGCCCTTGGGGACCACACGGCGGTATTCGAACCAGAAATCGAAGATGTCCCCGACCAGAAAGATCGCCTCCGCATCCCGGGCCGCGTCGTCGAGCCACGCCACGAAGCGTCTTTCGACCGCCCGTGCCGTCGCGGCATCGCCGGCTCCCAGGTGGATGTCGGATGCGAAATAATACATGATTCTATTTTGTCAGCTCGTCCAGTTTCGCTTCGAGGCTCTTGCCGTAGATGTTCTTGGCCACGATCGTCCCCTCCTTGTCGATCAGGAAGTTGGCCGGGAGCCGCTGCACGTTGTAAAGCCCGAGGGCCACGGACGAACGCCCGCGCAGGTCGCTGACCGAGATCCACGGCAGCTGCTGCTCCTGCACGGCGGTGATCCACAGCGGTTTCGACGTATCGACGGCCACCTGGTAGACCTCGAACCCGACGGGTGCGTCGGCATATTTCCGATAGAGTTCCTTCAGATCGGCGTTCAGCGCGTTGCTCGACCCCAGTTCCGCCGACCAGAAATCCAGCAGCACGACCTTTCCGGCCAGCGACGAGAGACGGATCTTCTTGCCGTAGATGTCCGTCAGTTCGAGGTCCGGATGGCGCGCCTCGGTGATCTGCGACGTGAGGCTGATGCGGGCGTCCATGCGGGCGATCTCGGCCTGCAACGATTGCAGGTAGGGCGATTCGGGGTAGCTCTCCTGCAACGCCTCGGCAACCGTGCGGTAGTAGACCACGTCGCTGTCGCCGTTGAACAGGTACGTGTCGCCCGGAAGCCGCTGGTAGAGGGCGTAGACCGCCGCCAGCGACGCCTTGTGCTCGATGATGAACCGCAGCTGCTCGCGGCGGATGCGGTAGTATTCGGCCGTATACTCCTTGATCAGCGACTTGCGCTCCTCGTCCGTGAGTTTGCGCGCGAATTCCGTGCCCATGTTCTCCAGCTGCTGCGCCCCCGTGACGAAGGCCTGGTAGAACTGCCGCAGCAGCTCCGACTCGGAGGAACCCTCCACCGTATAGTTGCGGATGACGCTGCCCACGGAACCGAGCGTCAGCCTGTCGCCGCCGGCCAGAAGCAGCGGAATGCGCTCGCCGTCGTAGATCACATTGTATAAGGAAGGGGTCTTCGCCACGCCCGTGAGTTCCATGCGGTAGCTGCCGTCGGGGGCCAGCGCCGCCGAATCCACGACCGACTGCGTCAGCGGAAGAACCTGCTCCAGATAGATATTTTTCGCGTCGCTGCCGACGAAGCGGCCCGAAATCTTCACTTTCGACGACTGGCAGCCACACATCAGGGCGGCCGTCGTGAGCGTTACGAAAAGCGTTTGCTTGTTCATTTACGATCTTTTTCGCGGTTAATGGAGAACAAAGATATAAATTTTCCGCAAATAGGCGCCCTTTATTTCGACGAATTGCGGTGCGGCCCGTTGTTTTTCGTGAAATTGCGGTAGGGCTGCTGGCTGCGGTTTTTCTGCTGCCGCTGCTGCTGGTGGGGCTGCCGGTGCTGCTGCGCCCCCTTTTGGAGACGCGCCGAAAAGGGCTGTTTATAGTCGCTTCGGAGATTGTTCAAGGCAACTTCGTCGATTTGGATCGCTCCCCCGGACATGCGCTTGATGTCTTTTACGATCACTTCGTTGTTGGGGTGCTCCTGGTTGTATTCGTAGCTCTTCGTGCGCATGTAGCGGGCCAGATTGTCCACCGTGCGCGAGACCGTCCGCGGGTTGCGCTCGTCGGCCAGGCCGCGGATCATACGCTCGACGTATTTGCCGTAGTGCTTATAGGTGATCCGCCCCTGGGAATAGGTCATCCGGCGGGGCGATGCGGTCAGCTCCTGACGCGAGGGCTGCGGGTAGGGAGAGTCCACATCGAGCTGGAAATCAGACATGATGAAAAGGTGGTCCCAGAGTTTGTGGGTGAAATCGGCCGTGTCGCGCAGCAGGGGGTTCAGATTGCCCATCACGGCAATCACGGCCCGCGCCTGCCGGTTGCGCTCGCGGCGGTCCTCGATCTCCAGCAGCGAGTCGATCATCTCCTGGATATGGCGCCCGTACTCGGGCAGGTACAACTTGCGTCGTGTGTAATTGTAATTCTTTTTCATATTGTATTTGCGGTCCGGCACATTAGTGCGATTCGTCCGCCGGAGCCTCCGGCCGGACCTTTGCGATAGACCGTTTAAAGATCGTTTTTCTCACTCTCCGCACCCCGGAGCGAGACCTCCGGGATTCGTTTTACACGGCGGAAAATCATAACTTTGGGACAAAAGTAGGTAAAATTTCGGAAAAACAAAGCTATGACAAAGGTTTTAATTCTGGACCAATCAAAAAGCGTGCGAAACATTCTGCGCGAGCGGTTGGAGTATGAAGGGTTCTCGGCCGAAGCCGTCGAGAACGAGGCTGCGGCCTCGGCATTGTGCGAGAGGATTCCGTTCGACGTGATTCTGTCCGACACGGAGTGCAAGGTTCCGGATGCAGGCATCCCGTTCATAGCCCTCTCGGCCGACACGTCGATCGACACGGCGGTCAAGGCCGTGCGCAACGGAGCGCAGGATTTCCTCACAAAACCCATCGACATGAACCGGCTGCTGCAATCGCTGCACCGCACCATCGACAATCCCGCGCCCGCGCAGGCGCCCCCGGCCGCCCCGCCCGTGCGCCGCCGCCGGGCGCACTCCGCCCAGGCCGAGCGGATCATCGGCGTCTCGCCCGAGATCGAACACGTCCGCCAGCTGATCGACAAGGTGGCCCCGTGCGAGGCCCGGGTGCTCATCACCGGCGAGAACGGCACGGGCAAGGAGCTGGTGGCCCGCTGGCTCCACGCCAAGAGCGCGCGCTCCGCGGCCCCGTTCGTCGAGGTCAACTGCGCGGCCATCCCCTCCGAACTGATCGAGAGCGAACTGTTCGGCCACGAGCGCGGGGCCTTCACCTCGGCCGTCAAGCAGCGCAAGGGCAAGTTCGAGCAGGCCGACGGAGGCACGCTCTTCATGGACGAGATCGGCGACATGTCGCTCGCGGCGCAGGCCAAGGTGCTGCGCGCCCTGCAGGAGAGCCGCATCAGCCGCGTGGGAAGCGACCGGGACATCGAGGTCAACGTGCGCGTGGTGGCCGCCACGAACAAGAACCTGCGCGAGGAGATTCAGAAAGGGAATTTCCGCGAAGACCTCTACCACCGTCTGGCGGTGATCGTGGTGCGGGTTCCGCCGCTGCGCGAGCATGCCGGGGACATTCCTGCGCTGGTCGAGCATTTCATCCGCACGATCGCCTCGGAATACGGCTCCGCCCCCAAACCCATCGACGCCGACGCGCTGGCCGAGCTGCAACGGATGCCGTGGAGCGGCAACATCCGCGAACTGCGCAACGTCATCGAGCGTCTGATCATCCTCTCCGGCGACCGCATCACGGCACGCGACGTGAAGGAGTACTGCTGACCCGCGCCCGGTTAAGAACCGGGATTCGCATTGTGGCTGGCAGCTTCGGCTCGCTCTCCGTCCGGTTCTCCGTCCGGTTCTGCGCGAACATGCGAACACGCGAACAGGGGCGAACATCCTTTGTTCGCGTGTTCGCTTCTTTGCCCGGCCGAAAAGACAGAACCGCGGCGAACGGTCCCGGCCCGATGCCGGAGCCGCGAAACGAAGTCCCGGCTAAAAGTGGCAAGAAACGGGGCCGGTTTGCTTGCAAACCCGCAAATAGGCGCCCGTTTCGAACGTTAGACGGGACGAAGTAGGCAAAGGCATCTGCCGGGGAGTTTTTGGTACTTTTTGCGGTCAAAATGTACAAAGTACCCCGCGGGCGAAGACCGCGGTTAACAGCCGACCAAAAGCGGCAAACAACACCAGTCGCAGACTGCGATCGGTACTTTTTGCGGCCAAAAGTACATCACCTTCCGCGGCAAAGACCGCGGTTATCCTTGTTCCGCCACAAGCGAGAATGCGGAGGTTGCGCCTCCTGCACGTTGCCACTGGCCGCGAACGACTCCGGCCCGATGCCGGAGCCGTGAAACGAAGGCCCGGCTAAAAGTGGCAAGAACCGGGCGTCACAGCAGCTCCAGCAACTCGCCGGGCCGGTCGACCAGATGCCGCGCCCCGGCGGCGATCAGCTCCGCACGGTCGCGGAAACCCCACGTCACACCCGCCGAGCGCACCCCGGCAGCCGCCGCGGTCTCGATGTCCACCCCCGAATCGCCGACATACAACACCTCCTCACGCGCCGTGCCCGTCCGTGCGAGAATCTCCTCGACGACCGCCGGCGAAGGTTTCAGCGGCACGCCGGGACGCTGGCCCAGCACCGCGGCGAACGTCACCCCGGGGAAGAACAGCCCGACGAGCTTCTCGGTCCCGGCCTGGAACTTGTTCGACGCCACGGCCAGCGCGACGCCCCGCCGCGCCAGTTCGGCGATCAGCTCCGGAATTCCGTCGTAGGGCCGCGTATGGGCGTCGATGTGTTCGGTGTAGTATTTCACGAAGTCGGCGCGCACCGCGGCGACGGTTTCGGGCGTGCGCAGCGGCTCGGGCAGGGCGCGTTCCACGAGCCGCAGGATGCCGTTGCCGACGAAATGACAGTATTCCTCATAGGTGTGTTGCGGCAGTCCCCGCACACCCAGCACGGCGTTGCACGCCACGGCCAGATCGCCGATCGTGTCGAGCAGCGTGCCGTCGAGGTCGAAGATGACAAGCGAAGTTTTCATTTTTTCCGTTTTATGTTCCAGCCGACAGCCGCCACGAGCAGCGACATCAGCGGCGAGACGATGTTGAAGATGCAGTAGGGCGCGTAGACGAAGGTCGAGACGCCGAGCACCGTGGCCTGCGTCATGCCGCACGAGTTCCACGGGATCAGGACCGAGCAGACCGTGGCGGAATCCTCCACCGAGCGGCTTAACAACCTCGGCTCCAGCCCCCGGTCGGCATAGAGGTCGCGGAAAAGCCGCCCCGAGAGGATGATCGAGATATACTGGTCGGCGGTGCAGAGGTTGAAGAAGAGGCCCGCGCCCACGGTCGAGGCCACGGCCGAAAAGGCGCGGCGCACCCAGCGCAGGAAGATCGACGTCAGCGACCGCAGCATGCCGCTGCCGGTCATCACCCCGCCGAAGCACATGGCGCAGATGATCAGCCACACGGTGTTCAGCATCCCGGCCATGCCGCGCGTGGCGACCAGTTCGTCGAGCTGCGGCGCGCCCGTGGGGATGGCCGTCGGGCCGAAGCAGGTCATCAGCACCCCCTTGAACCCCGACATGAAGTCCAGCTCCCCGACGCCCGCCACCCGGGCCACCAGTTCGGGCTGCGCCAGGAGCATCGCCGCACAGGCGAAGACCACGGACGAGAACAGCGTCACGATGGCCGGGAGTTTTCGCGCGATGAGCATTCCCGTGGCCAGCGGCACCGCGAGGAGCCACGGCGTGATGCGAAACGTCGCGGCGAGCGTCGCGGCATACATTTCGGCATGGGTCGAAACTCCGTGGTCGAGCGCCAGGCCCGCGACGGTGAAGACCCCGAGGGCGATGAGCATCGACGGAACGGTGGTGTAGAGCATGTAGCGGATGTGGGTGAAGACCTCGACGCCGGCCGTCGACGAGGCCAGCACCGTGGTGTCGGAGAGCAGCGAGAGCTTGTCGCCGAAATAGGCTCCCGAGATGATGGCTCCGGCGACCCATCCTTCCGAAAAGCCCATCGCCTGGCCGATGCCCATGAGTGCCACGCCGATGGTGGCGATGGTGGTCCACGACGATCCGGTCATCAGCGACACCACGGCGCAGATCGCGCACGAAGCCACGAGGAAGAACGACGGGTGGAGGATTTGCAGTCCGTAATAAATCATCGTCGGGACCACGCCCGAGATCATCCACGTGCCGGCGATGGCGCCGATCAGCAGCAGGATGACGATGGCCGACGCCGAGGCGCGGATGTTGTCGATGATGGCCTCTTCGAGCACGGCCCAGCGGCAGCGGTAGATGCCGATCGAGAGCATCACGCAGACCGACGTGGCCGACAGCAGGGCGATCTGGCTTCCGCCGTTGATGGCCTCGCCGCCGAAGGCGCGGATCACGACATAGAGGAGTCCCGTCAGCACCGCCAGCGGAATGGCCGACACCCAGGGCGACGGCAGTTTTTCAGCATTCGTCTTCATATTCTCTTCTTACGAGAGGCAAAAGTACGAAGAATTTTCGTACTTGCGCCATCGGGACGCCCGACCTGCGGTCTTCGCCCTGAAGAAACCGCGACGGGCGAACACGCGAACATGCGAACAGGAGGTGTTCGCCCATGTTCGCATGTTCGCGGAGAACCGGGCGCAGAACCGGACGGAGAGCGGGCCGAAGCTGCCAGCCCCCTGAAACCGGCGTCTTACGCGGGGGGGGGTAAGCATTTCCGGCCTTATCGTACACCGGCCGTGTTTTTTCGGGGCCGGAATTTTTTTATTTCCTTTTTTCTGCCTAACTTTGGAGAACATCCAACACGCAACGAAATGGAGACACTCCGCAAAGTGATCCGGTTTTACGTCGAGGGATTCCGCGAAATGACCGTGGGACGCACCCTGTGGGCCATCATCCTCATCAAACTCTTCATCCTGTTCGCCGTGCTGAAAGTCTTCTTCTTCCCCGACCTGCTCGCGGGCAAAAGCCCCTCGGAAAAGGCCGGCTGCGTGCTGGAAAACCTGACACCCGAAATTCCGCAACCATGAATGCACCCGTCATCATGCAGTTCCGGCCGCCGCTCGCGGCGTCAATCCCCCTCCGGGGCAGGGTCGCCGGCGCGGGGCGGACCCGCAAACGCGGCCGAAAGCCGCAAACAAGAAGGCTCCGGCGTCCCGGAGCGACGCAGACAACCAACCAGTAACCCAATACGCTATGCTTTCCGACTACCTATCCACCGTCGACTGGTCGCGCGCACAGTTCGCCATGACGGCCATCTACCACTGGCTGTTCGTCCCGCTGACGCTCGGGCTGGGCTTCCTCATCGCCATCATGGAGACCCTTTACGTCCGCACGAAGGACCCGTTCTGGCTCCGCACGACCAAATTCTGGATGCGCCTGTTCGGCATCAACTTCGCCATCGGCGTGGCCACGGGCCTGATCCTCGAATTCGAATTCGGGACCAACTGGTCCAACTACTCCCACTTCGTGGGCGACATTTTCGGCGCGCCGCTGGCCATCGAGGGCATTCTGGCGTTCTTCCTCGAATCGACCTTCATCGCCGTGATGTTCTTCGGCTGGCGCAAGGTCAGCCGGGGTTTCCACCTCACGGCCACGTGGCTCACGGCCTTCGGTGCCAACCTCTCGGCGTGGTGGATTCTGGTCGCCAACTCGTGGATGCAATACCCCGTGGGGTGCGACTTCAACCTCGAAACCGTGCGCAACGAGATGACCTCGTTCTCGGCCGTGGCGCTGTCGCCCGTGGCGGTCAACAAGTTCTTCCACACCGTCACCTCGTCGTTCGTCCTCGCCGCGCTGTTCGTCGTGGGGGTCAGCGCGTGGTATCTGCTGCGCCGGCGCGAACAGCTGATGGCCCGCCGGAGCATCGCCATCGCCTCGGCCTTCGGGTTCGTCTTCGCGCTCGTCACGGCCTTCACGGGCGACCGTTCGGGCGCCATCGTGGCCCGCGTGCAGCCCATGAAGCTGGCGGCCATGGAGGCGCTCTACGACGGGCAGCAGGGCGCGCCGCTCACGGCCGTCGGCGTCCTGCGTCCCGAGGCGCAGCGGACCGGCGGCGACGCCTTCTACTTCAGGATCGACATCCCGAAGATGCTCTCGCTGATGAGTTTCCGCTCGGCCGACGCGTTCGTTCCGGGCATCAACGACCTGGTCTACGGCAACGAGGAGTACGGCGTGATGCCGGCCTCGGAGAAGATCGAACGGGGGCGCGTGGCCGTCGAGGAGCTGGGCCGCTACCGCACGGCGCGCGAGAAGGGCGACACGGCGGCCATCACCGAGATCGAGGCCAAGTTCGACCGCTCGACGCCCCAGGGCGCGGAGTTCCTGCGCGAACATTTCGCCTACTTCGGCTACGGCTACCTCTCGTCGCCGGAGCAGATCGTGCCCGACGTGCCGCTGCTGTTCTACTCGTTCCGCGTGATGGTCGGCGCGGGCTGCTTCTTCATCCTGCTGCTGGGCCTCGTCTGGTGGCTCAACCGCCGCGACCGCCTCGCCTCGAAACGCTGGCTGCTGCGGACGGCCGTGTGGAGCGTCCCGCTGGCCTACCTCGCCTCGCAGGCCGGCTGGGTCGTCGCCGAGGTCGGACGCCAGCCGTGGGCCATCCAGGACCTGATGCCCGTGGGCGTCGCGGCGTCGAAAATCCCCAGCGGATCGGTCTCGGTGACCTTCTTCCTCTTTCTGGCGCTGTTCACGGCGCTGCTCGCCGCCGAGTTGAGCATTATGTTCCGGCAGATCAAAACAGGACCTAAAGACGACTGACATCCCGACTACCGCAAATTTACCGGCAGGGTGGCTTCCGCGCAAGCGGACACAAGTCCCCGCCAGGCCGGGGATTTAGGGGTGGGTCAAATCTATAAACACGGCGGTACGCCGTGAATCGCCGACGGACAAGAGCGATAAAACAACGACAACAACGACAACAACGACAACTATGGATACTATCACCCTACTTCAACACTATTGGTGGCTGATCATTTCGCTTTTGGGGGCCTTGCTGGTCTTCCTGATGTTCGTGCAGGGCGGTCAGGCGCTGCTCTACACGATCGGCCGCACCGAAGAGGAGCGCAACATGCTGGTCAACTCGCTGGGCCGCAAGTGGGAGTTCACCTTCACGACGCTCGTGACGTTCGGCGGGGCGTTCTTCGCCTCGTTCCCGTTGTTCTACTCCACGTCGTTCGGCGGGGCGTTCTACGTCTGGATGGCCATTCTGCTGTGCTTCGTCATTCAGGCCGTGGCCTACGAATACCGCCGCAAACCGGGCAACGTCTTCGGCGAACGGACCTTCAACGCCTTCCTGCTCGTCAACGGCGTGTTAGGCCCGCTGCTCATCGGCACGGCCGTGGGAACCTTCTTCACGGGGGCGGAATTCACCGTCGACCGCCTCAACCTGGCCAACCAGGGCGGCGCGGCGGTGATCTCGCAGTGGGCGACGCCGTGGCACGGGCTGGAGGCCGTCGCCGAGTGGCGCAACGTGCTGCTGGGCCTGTCGGTGACGCTGCTGGCCATGACGCTGGCCTGCCAGTACTTTATGAACAACATCGACGACGAGGCGATCTTCCGCCGCGCCGCACGCCGCATGCGCACGTTCGCCGTGCTGTTCGTCGCCTGCTTCGTGGCATGGCTCCTGGCCCTCGTCCTCGCCGACGGATGGGCCGTCGACGCCGCGGGCACGGTCTTCATCGAACCCTATAAATACCTGCACAACCTCGTGGAAATGCCCTACGTGGCCGCCGCGCTGCTGATCGGCGTGGTTTCGGTGCTGTGGAGCGTCTGGCTGGGGTGGCGCGGCAGCCGCCGTGCGGTGTGGTTCGGGGGCGTCGGCACGGTGCTCACGGTGCTGTCGCTGCTGCTGCTCGCGGGGTGGAACGACACGGCCTACTACCCTTCGCTCGCGGACATGCAGTCGTCGCTGACGATCCGCAACTCCTCGTCGAGCCTCTTCACGCTCCGCACGATGGCGTGGGTGTCGCTGTTCGTGCCGTTCGTGGCGGCCTACATCTGGTACGCCTGGCGTGCGATGAACCGCCGTCCGATCACCCGCGAGGAGATCCGCGGCGACGACCACCAGTATTAAGGCGAACCTTACGGTTGAGCGAGGGCGCGGACCGCTTGCGGGCTATGCCGGGGAGGGGCTGCGCGAACATGCGAACATGCGAACATAGGCGAACACCCCCTGTTCGCATGTTCGTGTGTTCGCCCGGTTAAGAACCGGGGTTTGCATTGCAACTGGCAGCTTCGGGCTGCCGGACTTGCATCACAAGCACGCCCGTCAGATCATTCTGAATATCTGTCAATTACAACCATACGACCACTCATGGGCGCGGATGGGTTTTTGATTATCGCGGAGCAGATTTCGACATAATGCAGTAAGCCCCGGATGGGATATACCGAAGTATTTCCCATTCGGGGCGAACAAGGCAGGGCGAAATATGCCCGTGAGAATCGGAAACTACTTGCCGAAAGGATACTGGTTCTCGTGCACGTCCTCGAACCGCATGCCCTTCTCGTAGGTCTTCATGGCGCGGCGCGACATGCCCATCGACGAGAATCCGCCGTCGTGGTAGAGGTTCTGCATCGTGACCTTGCGCGTGAGGTCCGAGAAAAGCGTCAGCACGTAGTCCGCGCAATCTTCGGCCGAAGCGTTGCCCAGCGGCGACATGTTCTCGGCGAAACCCATCAGGTCGCCCAACCCCAGCACGCCGCTCCCTGCCGTGGTCGGCGTCGGCGACTGCGACACGGTGTTGATGCGCACATGCTTCTCGCGGCCGTAGATGTAACCGAAGCTGCGGGCTATGGACTCCAGCAGCGCCTTGGCGTCGGCCATGTCGTTGTAACCGTAGAGCGTGCGCTGCGCGGCGATGTACGAAAGGGCGACGATCGAACCCCAGTCGTTGATGGCGTCCTTCTTGCGGGCCACCTGAATGGCCTTGTGGAACGAAATGGCCGAGATGTCGAGCGTCTTCGAGAGGAAATCGTAATCCAGATCGTCATAGGTGCGTCCCTTGCGGACGTTGGGCGACATGCCGATCGAGTGGAGCATGAAATCGAATTTGCCCCCGAAGTGCTCCATCGTCTTGTCGATCAGGTTCTCCAGATCCCCGACGCTCGTGGCGTCGGCCGGAACGACGATCGTATTGCACTTCTCGGCCAGCTTCGAGATGGTTCCCATGCGGATTGATACGGCGGTATTGGTGAGGACGATTTCGGCGCCCTCCTCCACGGCGCGTTCCGCCACTTTCCAGGCAATCGACTGCTCGTTGAGCGCTCCGAAAATCAGACCTTTCTTTCCTTTCAATAAATTGTATGACATCGTAATTCAGTTTAAAAATTCGGACAAATATAACACTTATTTTTGAATTGGCCCGCCAATCGGCCTCAAACGAACGCTCTTGCGCCCCAATGCGGCAGGCTGCGGGGCCACGAGCGGGAATTGAGAATCGCGGAATTACGTCGCCGTCGCTCCGTGATCCCCGGGATTCCTTGATTGAGGAATTGACTTCGCTGCACTCCGCCCGACGGCTTCGTGCCGCTCGTCTTTCCCTGCCCTGCCGGGGGCGTCCCTGCAAGCCCAAGAAACGGCGGCCCTGCCGCATTTCGTTTTGTATTCGATCCGGTCCCGAATATATTCAGCCCGGCCCAAATACAAAACGGGTTGCAAATTCGATTTGCAACCCGTTTCTTTTTCTTGGCGGAAAGTGAGGGATTCGAACCCCCGGAACCTTGCGGTTCAACGGTTTTCAAGACCGCCGCGATCGACCACTCCGCCAACTTTCCGGGGACAAAAGTAGCACCGTTTTTCCATTCCGCCAAATCTTTACCGCGATTTATCGTCCGCAACGGCGGTCCGAAAATCAAAATCAGACGATAATTTTCTTCTTTATCCGAAAATTGCATATCTTTGTCAGTAAGTTAGGACCGAGAGGTTAGTTTCTTCACGCACGACACCATGAACAAAGCGCAGTTTGTCGAGGCCATCGCCCTCGACGCGAACATCTCGAAGATAGACGCCCGCAAGGCCGTCGACGCCATGATCCGGGTCACGGTGCAGTCGCTCCGCGAGGGCGAACGGCTGACCCTGACGGGGCTGGGTACGTTCAGCGTGCAGCAGAAATCCGAACGCGTGGGCCGCAATCCCCGCACGGGCGCCGCCGTGAAGATCCCGCCCCGCAAGGTCATCAAGTTCCGTCCTACGGCCGAGGTGGAATAACACCCCGTCCGCAAAAACACCGTAACATGCCCGAAATTTCACTCCGCGCCGAGCAGATGCCGGCCTCCCCGATACGCAAACTCGTCCCGCTGGCCGACGCGGCCCGCGCCCGGGGAACGAAGATCTACCACCTGAACATCGGCCAGCCCGACCTCCCCTCGCCCAAGGAGGGTCTCGAATCCCTCAAACACATCGACCGCAAGGTGCTGGAATACAGCCCCAGCGACGGCTACCGCTCGCTGCGCGAAAAGCTGGTGACCTATTACGAGCAGTATCAGATCAAGCTCTCGCCCGAGGAGATCATCGTCACCACGGGCGGCTCCGAGGCCGTGCTCTTCGCCTTCATGTCGTGCCTCAACCCGGGCGACGAAATCATCGTTCCCGAACCGGCCTACGCCAACTACATGGCCTTCGCCATTTCGGCGGGCGCCGTGATCCGCCCGGTGGTGGCCTCCATCGAGAACGGATTCGCGCTGCCCCCGATCGAGGAGTTCGAGAAGCTGATCAACGACCGCACGCGCGGCATCCTGATCTGCAACCCCAACAACCCCACGGGTTACCTCTACACCCGCCGCGAGATGAACCGCATCCGCGACATGGTGAAGAAATACGACCTGTTCCTCTTTTCGGACGAGGTCTACCGCGAATTCATCTACACCGGTTCGCCCTACATTTCGGCCTGCCACCTCGAAGGCATCGAGCAGAACGTCGTGCTGATCGACTCGGTGTCGAAACGCTACTCCGAGTGCGGCATCCGCATCGGCGCGCTGATCACCAAGAACAAGACGCTGCGCAATGCGGTGATGAAATTCTGCCAGGCGCGCCTCTCGCCGCCGCTCATCGGGCAGATCATCGCCGAAGCGTCGATCGACGCGCCGCGGTCGTACAGCACCGAGGTCTACGAGGAGTACATCGAACGCCGCAAATGCCTGATCGACGGACTGAACCGCATCCCGGGCGTCTACTCGCCGATCCCGATGGGGGCTTTCTACACGGTGGCACGGCTCCCGGTCGACGACAGCGACAAGTTCTGCGCCTGGTGTCTCTCGGATTTCGAATACGAAGGCGAAACCGTTATGATGGCGCCTGCGTCGGGCTTCTACTCCGATCCCGAATGCGGCCGCAACGAGGTCCGCATCGCCTACGTCCTCAAGAAGGAGGACCTCGAACGGGCCTTGCTGATCCTGGGCAAGGCGCTCGAAGCCTACAACGCCAGAAAATAAAGACAAGACCCGCCAGCGAGCGGGTCTTGCTCATTTCCGGAGACCCGACGACCCGACAACCCCGGAGACCCTGACGACCCGACGGGAGGCCCGGCAACCACATCCTGCCGCCCCGGCAATCTCCGGCCCCCGGCCGCGGAAGTCTCGGCCGCGGAAGTCCACGGCCCGCTGCGGTGTAGCCTCGAATACCCTGCTGTCCCCGAACATCCTGCCGCCCCCGACAACCCCGGCCGGCCTGACAACCCGGCAATCCCCGGCCCCTCAACCCCGGCAATCCCCGCCTCTCCGGCAGTCACACCCCGCCTCCCCCGGCGGCGCTTATTATAAATCGGTATCCATTCCCGGAGAGACCTCGGAGCAAAACCCGCCAATTCGGCCAATCCTATACCATTTAGTACAATTTTCGGGAATTTTAGACCAAAAAATTTGGGCCGAGGGGATAGTTTTCCTACTTTTGCCCCGATTTTGCATGCCGGGGGGCATGCCGAGTATAAACCAAACCAATTCGTTATGAAAAAACTTTTCCTCGTTCTGGCCGCCGCAGCCATCGCCTCCGGCGCTTACGCCGAGGGCTATCAGGTAAACAACCTCTCCTCGAAACAGAACGGTATGGGCCACGTAGGTACGGCCATGAAACTCAACTCGGAGTCCATTTGGTTCAACCCCGCAGCCGCATCATTCCAAAGCACGCAGTTCGACTTTTCGGTCGGCGTCACGGGAATAGACTCGAAAGCCACTTATACCACCCTGCCCGACTACACGGGCAAGACCCAGTCCCGGCACTTCACGTCGGACAACAAGATCGCAACCCCGCTCTACGCCTATTTCAACTACAAGCCGCTGGACTGGATGTCGGTCGGCCTGGCTTTCAACACCCCCTTCGGCTCTTCGATGAACTGGGGCGACAATTGGGCCGGAGCGCAGCTCGTGCAGTCCATCAACCTCAAGGCCTACAATCTCCAGCCTACGGTGTCGTTCAAAATCTGCGAACACCTCTCCGTCGGCGCCGGCCTGATGATGACGTGGGGTAAATTCGACCTTTCGCGTTCGATGCTGCCCGTCGGAGCGGCGAATGCCCAAAACGTCGCGCTGAACAACATCATACAGATCGTAGCTCCGGGCACTCCGAACATCTTCGAGCTGGCAGGCGACCGCAACATCATGTCGCTGGATCTCGAAGGCAAGGCCAAAATGGCCGTCGGGGTGAATCTCGGCATCATGTGGGACATCAACGAACAATGGTCGCTCGGCATGACCTATCGTTCGAAACTCAAGATGAAGGTGAATTCCGGCTCGATCGACATGTCGACCATCGACGATCCGACGATTCAGGCCGTCCTGGGACAGCTTCTTCCGAAATTCGACATCAATCCCTCGGCAATCTCCTCGGCAATCGTGAAAACCGAACTTCCGCTCCCGGCATCGCTGACCTGGGGCGTCAGCTTCCGCCCTGTGCCGAAATGGGAGTTTGCCGTCGATCTGCAATACGTGCTGTGGAGCGCATACGACCAACTCGATGTCCAGATCCTCAATCCGTCGACGAATCTTCCGGTCCTGACGATCCCCGCCAGCGACAAAAACTACTCCAACACGCTGGCATTCCGCTTCGGCGGCGAATACCACGCACTCGACTGGCTGACGGCCCGCATGGGTATGTATGTCGACGAAAGCCCCGTAAGCAGCGACTACCTCAATCCCGAAACGCCTTCGATGACCAAACTCGCCTACACCGCCGGCGTCACGTTCCGTCCTTGCAAATGGATGCACGTCGACCTGGCCTACGGCTATGTGAATTCGGCCGATCCGGAGCGCACGGGTTCCTATCCCTACGTCAACTCCGTGCTGGCGCTGGCCAACGAGCAGATCAAGAACGTTGCCCCCGAGTATCCGACGACCAGCGCGATCACCGACTTTTCAGGCAATTACACCGCACGCGCCCACACGTTCTCCATCGGCGTGGGGTTCAGTTTCTAAAAACAGAAAAATTTACTATCTTTGCGGTGCGTTTGGCAACAGACGCGCCGCATTGTTTTTAACGGCTCCATAGTTCAAGGGATAGAACGAGGGTTTCCTAAACCCTAAATTCGCGTTCGAGTCGCGGTGGGGCTACAAGAAAGGAGGAATCAATATCCCTCCTTTTTTTGTGCCCCTGAACCCATGCAGCCCCCCAAACCTCCCTTTGAAAAGGGAGACTTCCGCACATCCATGCCGGGTAAAAAGCGAGAAAGGCTTATTTCTCCTTTTCTTGTGGAATTTTACCTATCTTTGCTCCCGTAAAATCACGATTATGGAATCGCTTAAAGAGTTATACAGGATCGGCAGCGGCCCGTCGAGCAGCCACACGATGGGTCCCAAGCGGGCCGCCGAACGGTTTGCGGAACGCTGCCGCGACGTCGACGCCTACCGCGTGACCCTCTACGGATCGCTGGCCGCCACGGGCAAGGGCCACCTGACGGACGTGGCGATCCTTTCGGTGCTCGAACCGGCCGCCCCGACCCGGATCGTCTGGAAACCGGAGGTCGTGCTCCCCTTCCACCCCAACGGCATGC
>OJOU01000153.1_pt1 | contig 30781 bp, 34 predicted proteins | sample 1598291 | NCBI WGS metagenome assembly OJOU01 (sample SAMN03922470, study PRJEB24848) | human gut metagenome | isolation source: stool sample | host: Homo sapiens | place: Germany | collected 2010-11 | reverse complement strand
CGTACACGAGATTATGACTATAATCCGTTGACATATGGAGAATAACATGGGCGGTACAGTCAAGAAAATTTTTGGTGGTGGCAGCTCTTCCAAGCCTGATACGAGTGCGTATGAGGCCCAGCTCGAGGAGCAGCGCAAGGCGACGGAGGCTGCTGAGGCCAAGGCTGCAGCAGCTGATGCACGTGCTAGAGACCAGCAGCAGCGGTTGCAGCAGGGCAGAGCGGCCACCATTTTCACCAGTGGTGAGGGCGACACAAACATCAAGACGAAGAAACCCACCCTGGGTTCCGGGATGTAGCCATGGCATCGCCCGTTGATATTGCGTCTATCTTCAAGCGCAAGGGACAGACTCCGACTCCTGAGACTCAGGCACCGAGTCAGGGGTCGTCTATCATCAGATCATTCTTTGTTCGTGAGGGCGGGACTGAGGCTACTCCTGCGCCACAGCGACCCAATCCTGTGTTGAGCTATTTTGATCCGGTGGCGTACTCTCAGCAGCGGGCGGCGTACAACAAGTCGCAAGGCATTGAAGAAACTGCGCCTAAGGCAGAAGTCAAAGAACTGACTGAAGAAGAAAAGCGTAATGCTGAGCAACGCAATAAGAACAAGGCATTTGCCTCTGGGCGTCCGGCGACTATTTTCAGTCAGCCGGAGTCGTCCAATATTAAGATCAAGAAGCCTACGTTAGGCTCTGGGAGCTAATTCATGACAGTAGGTCGTTCCACAGAGGCCTCTCAGCGAGAGCGGGATGAAGTCAAGCGTATCATTAAGCGCTTAGACCAGCTCAAGTCTGATAGGGCGAATTTTGAAGCTCACTGGCAAAAAATTGCCAAAGTAGTGATGCCTTTTGATATGTCCTTTCTCTCGCAGTATCAAACTGAAGGAGTGGACACCGACCCTCGTGTGTACGACTCGACTGGTATTCATTCCAATGAGCTGTTGGCATCGGGCTTTTATTCTCTGTTGACAAACCCTGCATCACCCTGGTTTGACCTGAGTGTAGCCAATCAGAAATTGGCAAATAACTCGGCAATCAAACGATGGTTGGCAGATGTAACGCGCATCATGGCCTATGAAATTCAGCGCCCTCAGTCGGGCTTTACTACTTCTCTTCATGAAGGGTATCGCTCATATGGCGCGTATGGCAACATGTGCATGTTTGTCACAGAGAAAAAGGACCTGACAGGTCTTCAAATCAATTCTCTGCCTCTTTCTGAATGCTATTTTGCAGAGAACGCTGAGGGGCAGATAGGATCGCTCTACCGAGTATACAGACGCACCGTCCTTCAATTGGTCGAGGCGTTCGGTAAGGCTAACCTGCATCCGGAGATCGTTAAGGCGTATGATGATGGGGAACTGAGCACCAAGTTTGAGATCCTCCATGTGGTGGCTCCGAACATTGAAGCAGACCCCCTCAGCATCAAAGCAGCCAAGGCCATGCCTTACAAATCCACGTATGTGGACACGAAGCATGGACTTGTCATTCAGGAATCGGGATACAATGAACGTCCTTTCATGGCAGCGAGATTCTACAAAGCATCACATGAGACGTATGGTCGTGGCCCAGGTTCCAATGCTCTTCCCGATCTCCGGATGCTGCAGCAGATAGTTTCGACTAATCTGCGTGCAGCACAGAAAATGATTGATCCGGCTCTTATGATTCCGGACCAGGGTTTTGTGTCACCCATCTCGACCAAGCCTGCGGCGATTAACTATTATCGTACCGGCTCCATGGATCCTAAGGGCGTAGTTCCTATGCAAACAGGTGGACGCCCTGATCTTGGTCTTGATATCATTAAAGACCTTCAGATGCGCATTCGGGAAATCTTCTTTGTGGACCAGCTTCAGCTGAACATAGGGCCCCAGATGACAGCGACTGAGGTCATGCAGAGGACTGAAGAGAAGCTTCGTCTTATGGGCCCAGTTGTGGGTCGTGCTGAGAATGAACTTCTCTCGCCTCTGATCATTCGGTGTTTTGGTATTCTTATGAGAGCAGGCAAATTTGATACTCCTCCTGAGGAGTTGATGCAGCCTGGTGTGAAACTGCAGATTGTGTATACGTCGCCCATTGCAAAAGCTCAGCAACAGGTTGAGGCTAATAACCTTACCAGAGCTATGCAAGTCCTTACTCCGTTCCTGTCATTTGATCCTGCCGCGATGGACAAGTTCAATACTGACAAGACTGTGGAAGGTGTGTGCGACATGTACTCGATCAATCCTGAATACTTGCGAGATGATTCTGAAACTGCAGAAGTCCGGCAAGCGAGAGCAGAAGCTCAGCAGCAGGCTCAAATGGCAGAGCAGATCAAGAACGCGGGTATCGGTATGAACAACATCGCCTCGGGTATGGATACCTTGGGCCAGATGGAGCAGTAAATGGCAGAACTCTCATTTGAACAGAGACAAGCCAAGCAAGCCGAGGTCATTCGGGCTTATAATCGGTTGTTTAATACGACTGATGGTAAACTTGTCCTGGAAGACCTTAAACAGGCTCATTGGATTAACCGTCCCACGTTTGACGTTAACACAAACCTTATGAGCATGCGCGAAGGCGAGAGAAACGTGGTTCTCCGCATTATGGCGCTTGTCGAAGATGGAAGGACCCTCTAATGGATAATCCCGCTCCGATTTCTGGTGGTGAAACTACCACCGGTGGTGAATCCACCATTGCTTCTCCGGCCCCTTCCCAGCCGGCTTCCCCGCAGTCTGATACTACTCATGCTCCGAGTTCGGTATCCGACACTCCTCCGGCCTCAGGGAGTTGGTTTGACCAGCTCTCTGAGGAACTGAAGGGAAGCAAGAGTCTGGCGAAGTTTAAGGACGTCAACAATCTTGCTCAGGCCTACGTTCATGCGGAATCGCTCATTGGACGCGATAAAATTCCGGTACCGAAGACCGATGAAGACTGGCAAGACGTCTATAACCGCCTTGGGCGCCCTGCTACGCCTGATGATTATTCTCTCAATGCTGATGCTCTTAAGCAAATGCAGCTTCCTGAGGATATAGTATCAGTCCTGGAAGAGGACCTTAAATGGTTCAAGCCCACGGCGCACAATCTCGGTCTTAATGACCGACAGGCGACGGCACTCATGCAGGCCTTTGTGGCTAACGTGAGTGAAACTATGTCTTCGAGAACTATGGACCAAGATACCGAACTGAAGCAGTGCGAAAATATGCTTCGTAAGGAATATGGTCAAGCGTACGACTCGAAGATTACCATTGCACAGCGTGCTCTGTTTACCCTGGGTGGCGAAAAGCTGGTTGACGAAGTGAACAAGACGAGTCTGGGTCGCAACCCTGCATTCGTCAATATGTTCGTTCGTATTGGTGAACAGATGCATGAAGAACTCGGTTTGGATCTCGGTGGACAACCGGATACCCCTGCAGATCTTGATTCTCAGATTCAGGAACTGCAGCGTCATCCGGCCTTCCTCGATTCGACTCACCCCGAGCATAAGTCTGTTGTTGACAGGATCCGCGTTCTGTTTGAACGTCGGTATCCCAATGGGTCGTGAGTCGCCCATTGAATGAGGGCCCGAAAGGATAACCCCTCACTCAAACTTTATGGAGAAAACCAATGAGTTTTCAGATTACTGAAGCCTTTGTGCAGCAGTACAACAGCACTGTGTCGCTGGTTTCCCAGCAGAAACAGTCGCGTTTGGAACCCGCTGTGCGCGTGGAAACCATCCGTGGCACGCGTGAAGCTTTCGATTCCATCGGTACTGTTGAAGCCCAGCCTCGTGGCGGTCGTCACGCTGACACCCCTCAGATGGACACTCCGCATATGCGCCGGTGGGTTACGTCTGCCCCGTACAACTGGGCGGACCTCGTCGACAAGCCCGACCGTCTGCGTATGTTGTATGATCCCACGTCGCCCTATGTGCAGAACGCCGTCATGGCCTTCAACCGCGCGAAAGACAAAATCATCATCAATGCCGCCTTTGCCCCTGTCTGGACGGGCGAACATGGCGATGTCCAGAAAACGTTCCCGACCAGCAACATCATCCCGCATGGCGACACCGGTCTGACCATCGAAAAGCTTATTCAGGCCCGCGGCATGCTATGGCGGAATGAAATCGATGAAAGTGAACCCCTGTTCGCCGCCGTCACCAGCTTCCAGCTGGAAGACATGCTGAACAATACCAAGGTTCAGTCGGCTGACTACAACACCATCAAGGCCCTTGTACGCGGTGAAATCAATTCCTTTATGGGATTCACGTTCATCCGTACCGAGCAGCTTGAAAAGGAAGGCGCAGCGCGTAAGTGCATCGTGTGGTCCAAGCCGGGTCTGCTCCTCGCCAAGGCGGAAGACATCACCACCAAGGTCTCTGAGCGCGGCGACAAGAACTACTCCACGCAGGTCTACGCCGAAATGGACCTCGGCGCAGTGCGTATGGAAGACGAAAAGGTACTGCAGTTGCAGTGCAAGGAAGGTGCGTAATGCAGTACTCCAACGTTGCTGGAAAGCAGAAGTCCAATGACGTGTACCGGTATCCGGCGGAATTGACCTCCGGTAAGGTACGTCGCCTGAAATTCGAAACTGTGACTACCGGCGCTGACACCGATATCACCATCGGGTTTTTGCCGTCCGGCACGACCAGTATTCTCGGTATTTCCCGTATGCTGGCGTCTATCGCCACCACTGCCTCCATTGTCATTCCCGCCCATAAGTCCATGAGTGGAGAAGACGTAGCTGAGAAGACCATTCGTGCCGCAGCCGCGGCTAACACTGCGGGCGGTGTGCCCATGACGGATGTGCTTACCGGCGTGGATATCGATTCTCAGACTCAGGTCCCGGTTATTCTGAAGTTCTCAGCCTCCGCTGCGAAGGGCACCAAGCTCGACGGCGAGCTGTACTTCACCTACGAATAAGGAGCAAAACCATGGCGTCCTCTATCGAAATTTGTAACGATGCATTGACCATGTTGAGTCAGGAACCTGTTATGGCTCTTGATGACACTACTAAGGCTTCTCGCCTGTGCAAGCAGCGTTATGAACCGGTACGGGACGCCTTGCTTCGCTCTTATCCGTGGTCCTTTGCCATGAAGCGGGAGATTCTTGCACGAGATCTCGAATCTCCCGTTTTTGGCTATGCCAATGCGTATTCTCTTCCTGTGGACTGCGTACGTGTAGTCAGCATCAATGATAGGACGCAAGAATGGCAGGTAGAAGGTCGTAAGGTCTTGACTAACGCTGACAGGGCGAATCTTCGATACATACGCAAGGTTGAAGATCCTAACGAAATGGATGCGATGTTCAGAGAGTGTTTGACACTCAAGTTGGCCGCTGATATGTGCATTTCGTTGACCAGCAATATTGATCTCAAGTCGATGTACGAACAACTTCTTGAGCGCAAGATCAATCTGGCCTATAATGCTTCTGCCATTGAGAGTACTCCTCCTGAGGTCATCGAAGGTAACTGGATTCTGTCGAGGTATTAAACATGCAGGACGCAATTCCAATTCAAGTATCATTCGCTTCCGGCGAACTTAGCCCACGGATGCATAATCGCATTGACGTGGATGCTTATTTTGCCGGTGCTGCTGAGATGCGTAACCTGATTGCACTCCCGCATGGACCAATGACTCGTAGAATGGGGTCGCGATTCGTCATCAATTGTAAGAGTGAAAAAGTTAAGCTCATTCCTTTTAAGTTTAGTACCAATCAATCGTTCATTCTTGAATTCGGTAAGACTGCGAATACTGGTTATGGTGGATATATGCGTGTCCATTATAACGGTGGTACAGTTGTAAATGACAATGGATCTATTTACGAACTGCCAACCTATTTTATTGATGATGCATGGTATGACCAGGTAACCTGGGCACAGTCCGGCGACGTATTATGGTTGTGTTATTACAACTATTCACCCCAGCGCCTCATTCGTAAGGCAAATAATAACTGGGAATTGGATACGCCTATTGCTCATACACCAGACAATGACCCAGTTCCGCCGCAGTGGCAAAATTTCAATTGGCCAAGAGTTGTTGCGTATCATGAACAGCGTTTGGTCATGGGAAGTACTCCTGCACAACCATTGACATTGTGGTTTTCTGAGATCGGGGATACTACCCGATTCTATCGTAATCGGGCTTCCTCTGACCCGGTTCTTGATACTGACCCGATGAACTATACCATGGCCACTGATATGGCAGATGGTATTAAATGGTTGCACTCTACTGACGTACTTTTGTGTGGAACTGGTAGTGCAGAATACCGTATTGCGCCATCATCCTTGGGTGAAGCTCTTACACCGAGTAATATCAAGATTACAAAGCAGACCAATTATGGTTCTATGGCTGCACAAGCTGTCCAATTGGGCTCATCTGTATTGTTCATTCAAAACAGTCGAGATCGTGTGCGTTCTCTTGATTACTCGGTTCTTGATAACCAGTTTGCAGCCACAGATTTGACTATCTTTGCAGACCACATTCTTAAAGGCAAAGTCAAAGATGTGGCATATATGAGTGCACCAGACACGTACTTGTGGTGTATTACTGATACTAATCAGTTGATTGGCATGACATATGAAAAGCAACAGAAAGTACTTGCTTGGCATGCCCATTCATTCGAAGCTCAGACCCAATCTGGATATGAGAATGTCGAACTGAAGAGTATCAGTTGTATCCCTGGTCCTAATGGTGACCAACTATGGCTTGTTATTAAAAGAGGAAATCGTACATCTACGATTGAATATATTGACAAGATTGTTAATGAGTCACCAAATTTGAGTGTTGAGTCTTTTGCTGATGGTCAGGTAGTATATCAAGGTACTGCTACTTCAACCATTACTGGTCTCAATCATTTAGAAGGACTTAAAGTTGCTCCTCTTATTAATGGATGGGTCCATCCTGAAGTGTATGTACAAAATGGCGCGATTACGCTTAATCAAGCAGTAACTAACTGCGTCATCGGTGTTCCATATACTTCACGGTTTAAGTCCATGGTTATTCAGGCATCTGACCAGGTATCTACAGGGGCATCGAGAAAGATTGTTAGTGCTACATTCTCTTTGCTGAATTCTCTGGGATTGAGATTCGGCATTGAGGGCCAAAGCATGCAAGAGAAGTTCTTTGGCCCAACCAAAATTATGAATAAAGCACAGCAGTTGTTTACAGGAGACTTTACTGAGTCTGTAGCGTCTTCTAATAATGAAACGCAACAGCTCGTAATTGAACACAAGACCCCGTATCCTCTTATGGTTAGGGCTATTGTGTACCATATCAATCCGAGGCGGGTTAACTAATGAAGCCGATTTTCCGGGAAGTAAATCTGGCACATCACATTGGTAGAGCGATTCATTTGATTGATGCGCACTGCCAAGAGGTAGTTGGACAGGGTAAGAAGTATAATCCAGACATTGATTATCTCTGCATGGGATCAAATACCGGATTGCTGCATACGTTTGATATTGAGGACAATGACAAGGTAGTAGGATATGCGGTTTTTATGATCGCAAAAGATTTTATTACCAGTGAACGGTCGGCGTCTAATGTGGCCATTTATGTGTCGCCTGAATATAGAGGGCGTACAGCAGTCAGGTTTATGCAGTACACTGAAATGATGCTCTTGTCTAAGGGTATTAAGCAAATAAATTTTCATGTACCTCCGAGTTCTATGGCAGAAAAGTGCCTCGCTCATTTAGGGTACAATCTTCGTGAGAAGGTTTACTACAAAGAGTTCTAAAGCTCATTGGGAGTAGAATATGGCAATGTCCACCCTCGCTATGGCTGCAGTCGTAGGTTCCACACTTGTTGGAACTATCGGTTCTTTGCAGCAAGCTGAAGCACAATCTGCTGCGTATAAAGCCCAACAGGCGCAATCTCAGTATCAAGCAGAACTTTACGAGCTAAATTCGCGGAAAGAAGCTGCTAATATGGGTGTAGAAGCCACCAGACTGCAAGCTAAGCAGATTGCGGCGGCATCTGCTAGCGGCTATGAGCTCGACAGCGGTTCTTTTATGGACCTGGTTAACGAATCCGCGGAGAATGCCAAACTTGATCGTGAGGATGTTCTTCGTACAGGGCGTTTACAAGCTGAAGCCAAACGAGTTGAAGCAGATTCATATGGCAAAGCCGCAAAGAGTTCTAAGTCTGGCGGATGGGTTAATGCTGCAGGGTCTTTGTTCCAAGGTACAACCAGTGGTTATCTGGTCGGTAATAAAGCAGGATGGTGGGACTAATGGCTAAGGAAATTCCACGCTATTTTGGTGACCCACAAATTGACCAAGTTCCTGTAGGAGCGGTGCCTAGCGCTAGTGCTATGGCTGCTCCTGCCGATGCAGAACGTTCATTCATTACTGGTCTTGGTAGGTTAATGGGTGCGGCAGACGATTTTGCTCAGACTTTTATGGACAAAATTGTCGAACGTCAAGCACGCGATGCTGATATTGAGATGACCAAGTTGTTTCGTGACCGCGAAATGGAAATTCGCAAAACGAAACTTGGTGCCCAAACTGATGGTCTTCTGAATGCAGAAGAAGAGTGGTCTAATAAGACTGCTGGTGAGCTTCGCGAGAAGATGAAAGTACCTGGGTATATCTTTGATAAGCTGTGGCACAAGCACACGTCCAGTTACCTGAATGAGATAGGTACATATCAGATTCAACAGCAGACGATTGCTGATAAGCAGTCTCGTGCCGCGTATGTTGATACCCTGAAAGACGGCCTTATTAGAACACCATTAGGAGATGTCGATGCCCTCACAAGCTATTTCGAACAAGTTCGTAAGACATACCCTAATGATAGCATTGCAGCTGAAAAAGCAATCGATGACGGTATTCTTGTGGCGGTCCAATCGTGGGCTCGAGATAATCCGTCGGCAACTATCGCATGGTTTAGGCAAAACAAAAAAGACCTGGAGACTGTGGTCGGCCGTCAAACCATTAAAATTGATACTATCATTCAGCAAGCTGAAAATCGCATACATGCAGAGGCTTCATACCGCAATTCGTTAGAATCGGTAGCATGGACGCGGGAACAGCGAGCTCAGAAGCGTGCAGATAACGCAGCATTCAATGATTTCATTACTGACGCTATCAGTGGTGAAATGGATGATGCTAAGTTTTATGACTATATGGGTAACCAAGCCGTGTCTGGTGAAACTCGCAAAAACATGTACAGCTTTTTTAAAGGCATGGCTAAAGATGACATGTCTAAAATCAGCAAGGCTGTATATGGCGATCTTATGGTATCTGTCTATGAGGATCAGGCTGACGACCAGTGGGTTGCTCGTGCTCAAAAAGCGGTAGCGGCAGGTCAGATTACTGGTACTGAATACAAGACGCTTCTTAATGCTCGGGATACCCTCGCAAGCAAGATGGATACTTCCATTAAACCTATGCTGACGGACGCATCGAAGTATATCAAGAACTTCATCAGTCCTAGCAATGGTATTATGGGTACTACGAATCCTGATGCTGAAAATAAGTATCTGAAAGTCAATCAGGCTTTATATCGCGAGGCGCAAGGGAAGACGCCTGAGCAAGTGGCTAAACTGGTAGACTTCAATGACCCAGGTAGCTTCATCAATAAACTGATTGACGCAAATACAAGCGACAAACCGAACTTTAGGGATGCGATGTCTGTACCTAAGACGAACTGGGTGCCGACTATTCCGGAGAAAGGCACTCCAGTCATTTCACCTGATAAGGTAAAACGACCTGGTGAGACTTTCTCTGAATGGAAAAAGCGTACACAAGGGAAGTAAATTATGGCATATACTCAGCAGACTAACGAAGCCCTGGCAGCAGGCTTTTCTCTGTCAGAGATTCGTGAACAGGCTAAGCGTGAAGCTGATGAAGCAATTCAGGCGGGCTTTACTGCTGATGAGGTCTATGAGGGCATTAAAACTGAATATGGGTTTTCCTTAAAGGATGATCCTGCAGACCTTGAAGCAGCACAGGATTTTGCAGAGGTTGCCACAGTAGATCCTGTATTGGCAGAGAAAGCCGATATGGAAGTTGCACAAGGTAATCCTCGTCCTGTAGTTGACTGGAAAGAAGCCGCACTTGCTGGGTATCAAAATTCTATCACTGGGTTAGCAGTTCGTGGTGAATTGCCAAACTTGGTCGTACCAGAGACTGGAAGTGTTGCACAAAAAGTATTTGCGATGGCTGGTCAAGCTATTGGGGATATACCTGCTCTTGTTGTGGGTGGTGCTGCTGGTGCTACGACTGGCCCCGCCGCGCCCATAACATCTCCTGCAGCTGCGATGGGTCTTACTGAAGGCCTGCGTACATATATGACTGATATGTATCGTGAGGGTAAGGCAACAACTTGGACTGAAGTTGTTGACCGTACTCTCAATACTTTGTCATCTGCAGGTAAAGGCGCAGTCATTGGTGCAGCTACTGGTGGTGCAGGTAAATATACTGGTAAGTTCTTTTCTGAAGCCACTCCGGCCATGAAAACTACTGCACAGTTGTTTTCTGAAATTACCACAATGACCACCGCAGGTTCATTGATGGAAGGCAAAATGCCTACTGCTGAAGACTTCATGGTTGCCAGTATGGGTTTAGGCGGAATGAAGGCTGCAGGCTTCTATTCGAATCGCCTCATGGGCGTGTTTGAAGTCACCGGCAAAACACCTGAAGCAGTGCGCATCAATTCTATCATTGAACCTACTATCAGAGAAGACATTGCATCTATTAATCTCGAGGTGCCTCGTGCCTATCGATCCTCGTATCGTCGAGTCTTCACTGAGGGAGTCAATCTTAATCCGGAATCTGCGCCTGCGGGAGTGTGGTATTCTACTAGCAAAAACGTGGCAGAAGCCGCAGCGAAGAAGACTGAAGGGGCGTCTGTACAAGAATATCAAGTCCACCGCAGTGTTCCGATGTTCCATTATACCGATGCCCGTGGCGCGCGGCTATTCAAAGAGTTCCTGAAGACGCCTGAAGGCAAAGCGTCTATGGAGAAAATGGATCCTGAGTTCTTCCAGGAATATCCTAACTTCATTGAGAAGTATAAGAGCGTATCTCAGGAACGACTGATTCCCACATCTCGTAAGATGTTTGAGAATCCTACACCTGAATTTATTGAATGGTTATCATCTGACAAGTTGTCTCCTGAAGCTATTGAAACATTGGCTGGAGCAACTAAGGGTAAAAAGGTTCGCGAACTTACGCGTAACATCGAGGGCATTCAAATGGGCTCTCGTATGTTTATTTTCGACCAGAAAAAAGTATCAGCTGCAAAGGCCGCGCCTAAGGGTGAAATGCCCATAGACGCCGCTCAAGCTGAGTTGCGACAGAATATTTCCCTGGGTGAAGAGAAAGGTACTCGCACATGGTCGGAAATCAAGGATTCGACATACCAGTCATTGGTAGATAAATTTGCTCCTCTCAATACTGGAGCGTCTCCAGGTAAAATGACTGAGTCTCGCGCCATGGCATCTGCTCTTATGGGATCGCCTAAAATGGCTATGCACTGGATTGAACATTCGCCATTTAAGTTTGGCAGTCGTGAGAACTTTGGCGTACCTCTTGATAAGATAATTAAGGAAGCAGGTGATCCTCGTGGGTTATCTGAATACCTGATTGCTAAGCGTACCATGGAACTGTCTGAGCAAGGTGTAGATACGCGTATTAATCCGGAAGTAGCCTATTCTGTAGGTAAGAATCCGGAAAACGTCGCAAAGTATGACACTGCAGCACAGAAGATCTATGACTACAATAATAACCTGCTCGATTACATGAAAGATGCAGGTCTTATCAGTGAACGCCAACTGCGTGACATCAAAGCGAAGAACAAGAAGTACGTTCCCCTTAACGAGGTTGTTACTGAATTTGAACCGTCATTTGGGGAAGACTTTGCTGCACCCAAGGCCGTCATTATTGACCCACTTGAGAGTGTAGTTCGGAATACCTTTAGTGTCATTCGAATGGCTGAGTCTAATGCGGTCAAGAAGCAGATTGCCAAGGACTTCGGTCAAGCTGTAGAAGTCAGTCAGCGTGAAAGTCCGCTGTCTCATGATGTATCGCGTAAAACGCAGATTACTGTCAGAGAAAATGGTCGTAAGCGCGTATATGCTGTGCCTGAAGAAATTGCCAAGACTGCCAGACAACTGGATATGGATTCGGCACTCATTTATAATGGTATAATGAAAGGATTGACTGAGGTTGCATCTTGGACTCGTGCAGGTTCTATTACCACACCTGAATTTGTGGTACGTAACTTATTCCGCGATCAGTTTACTGCTGCGATAAGTAACCCAGGTTACATCTATGGATTGAGTGCACTGAAAGGTCTTACTGCAGTTGTTAGTAAGCGAACCGGTGGACGACTCTTCCCCAAGATGGAACAGTATTATTGGGACTGGGCAAAGAATGGTGGCGGCAACGCATCTCTTGTAGCCCTTGACAGAAAGTTCACTCAGGAAATGATTACTGAGATGGCTAAGGTTCCTGCACGTAATCTGCTTAAGGACCCTGTCAAGAACTACAAAGAAGTCATCAGCATGATCAATCCGTTGAACCTTCGTAAGGCTCCGGGTATCATCAAGAGAGCGCTGCAGAGCGCTACTGAGATGACTGATGAAGCCACACGTATTGGTGGGTTTATTGAAGATGTGAATCGTGGTATATCGCCTTTCGAAGCCGCAGTTAAGTCTAGAGATATTACTCAGGACTCTATGAGAATTGGAGCGGCTACTAAAGGATTCAATGCCATTACGGCATTCTTTAATGCCCAGGTTCAAGGTCTCGATAAAACCTATCGTATGGCTAAGGGTGACCCTATCAGGTTTATGTCAGGTGTGGGGGCAGGAATAGTTCTGCCATCTTTGCTTCTGTCATTAGTTAATAATGACATTATGTACAATAGCCCTGACTCTGATACTGCTAAAGCACTCAGAAACGTACCTGACTGGCAACGCGCTACTTGTTGGATCGTTCCTACTCCCTGGGCGGTATTACGTATCCCTAAACCGCAGGAACTAGCAGTAATCGCGGCAGCTCCAGTTGAAATGTTTGTTGATTGGGTGTATGAAAACAAAGATAGAAGTCTCCTGCAGAAAATGTGGGATGACGGATTTTTTGATGCTGTTAGTGATCAGATTATACCTAGTGTTATGCCTTCAGCTATTGCACCTGTATATGAATCTGCGGCTAACTATAGTTTCTTTACCGGAAACCCCATTATTCCATCATTCATGGAAGATATGTTTCCGCAGACGCAATATAAGGCTAACACGACTGAGATTGCTAAGAGCTTGTCGCGTGTCCTTAACTACCTTGACCCTGTAGCAGAAACAGCAATTGGTAGACGCGCATCTTCTCCACTCATTATGGAACATCTTGTGAGAGGATGGACGGGTCAGGTAGGACAATATGTCCTTTCTGCCTTGGATGCTGCGGCGCAAGAAGCGGGAATTATAGACAAAGTAGAACGTGCAGCACCGACTCTTGCTGATTTACCTGTAGTTAAATCGTTTGTTTTCAGATATCCTAGCGTGAGTGCCAAGGCTATTGAAGACTTCCAGACCAAGGCAGGTCAGCTTGAGAATCGTCTGAAGTCAGTAAACATGCTCATGAAAGAAGGTACTGGCGTTGCAGCAGCCATGGCTGAAGAACTCATGAATAGCGGACCTATGGGCCAGTTTACCGGCGTACGGTCTTCTCTGAATAGCATGAGCAAAGCTGTCAGAATGATTCAGTTTAATGAAGACATGGATGCAGATGAAAAGCGACAACTAGTCGATCAGATTTATAGTGAAATGATCGATGTCGCAGAACAAGGTCTTCTTGTCATTGACGAGGTTAATAAGGCCTATAAGGAGATGAAGAATGCTGGTAAGCAATAACGTGTTTAAGAACCGTTATGTTTGGGACGGTTCTCAAACCAACTTCCCAATTTCATTCCCATTCCTCGATAACAACCATATTCAAGTATGGTATGCTCAACCTGGTCAACCGGATACTGATGCCGTAATCCTGGGTAAAGAAAACTATACTATTACTGGTGCAGGAAATCCTGCAGGTGGTGTTCTTACGCGTACTACTGGATGGGCAGTAGGTGCTACCATTGCTATCGTGCGAAATGTGCCTATCACTCAGTTGCATCAGTACACGCAATATGACAACTTTCCGGCGGAATCGCATGAAGATGCCTTGGCCAAACTGACAATGATTTGTCAGCAATTGGATGAAATCTGCTCGCGTGCGATGACTGTGCCGGTTACGTCTGAAAAGAATCCGCAGGAATACTGGCAGGATATTCTGGAGCAGAATCAGATTGCTCTTGAAGCGTCCTTGCGCGCGGTTGCTGCGGCTGAACAAGCAGAGACCTGCAAGACTCAAGCATGTCAGTGTGCTCAGAATGCCCTCGACACCGAGGGGCGCATCAATGCTGCGGCTACTGGCCAGATTACGGCCATTAACAACGCTGGTGCTGCTCAGATTGAAGCAGTCAATAGTGTTGCAGCAGGTAAACTGACTGACTTGGTTACCGAAGGCAACAACCAAGTTAGTCGTGTGACTTCTCAAGGTCAGACTGAAGTTGATCGTATCAATGCGATCGGTGATAGCCGTCATGAGGAGATCGCGACTCTCGGTACTCAGTATGTGAATACCATTAATACTGATGGTTCCAAATGGGTGGCGGATATTAACTCCGCAGGTACGACAAACACTGCTTTGGTAAATGCTGCAGGTGCTGCATCTATCACCAGTGTGACCGAGACTGGTAACTATCAGGAATCGCGCATTATTGGTGTGGGTTCCAATACTGTTCAGGAAGTTCGTCAAGAGGCACAAGTTGCTAAGACGGAAGCTGACCGAGCAAAGACGGAAGCTGACCGAGCTGAAGCTGAGGCTGATCGTGCTCAGCAAGTTGCTTTTGGTGAACTTCCGGTCGCCAATCATTTTGTGCAGGGTATCACTCGACTGGCTACGACTCAGGAACATCTGGATGCTACTGATGATACCATCGCGGCTACGCCTCTTGGTGTCAAGCAGGTTGCCCAGCAGTTTGTGAACATTGTCATTACGCAGCCGGTTATCACTGGTCCTGACTCTGTTCGTGAGCAGTTGACACATGCTTACTCTTTGCAGGCTAAGGCTCTTCTGCCTGATGCAAAGATTGTTGCGTTCTATTATCATATTGACGAACTGGGCCCCACTCCTATTAAGGTGGACGTGCCTACGGCTTCGCAAGCGACCGATGTGACAATTGATACTGATATTACCTTCCCCGGTAACATCGGTACGGTCAACACTCTCATTGTGTATGCCGAAGACAGTTATGGCAACCTGTCGCGATATTCTTCCAAGCAAGTAGAAATCCGGTTGAATGAACCGCCGAACATGAGTGGATTCACGCATACTATTCCTGCCACTGTTGCAAGAGGTACGACGTATACTGTCAAAATGAGTGGGGCAACTGACCCTGATGGTGATCCCATTACTTATAAGTTTGACTTCGGCGCGACGGGTATCACTGCCACGCCGAATATTGGTATCACCGACAACCAGAATATCCAGTTTACTCTTCCCAAGGACGATACGAAGTATCCGCCGTCTTCAACTAACAAGACGTACGTTCTGTCATTCAAGGTCATTGCGACGGACTCACTCGGTGCAACGAACCAAGTGACGATTACCACAACCATGACTGTGACCTTTAATGCGCCGACTATTGGTAGTCCACGACAGGGACAGACTGATTTCAGTCCTCTTGGTCCTATCACTTGGGGCGCTGCTTCCATTGTCAACAATGTGGCTACTCCTAACAAGACGTATCTCCAAGTCGCTGAAGATGCTCAGTTCACTCAGTTGCTCAAGGATGTGGCACTTGATGGAGAAATTACGTCTGTTGACTTCCAACTGATTCATGCCCTGCCCTACAATGCGACCATGCATTGCCGGTCGAGATATGGCATTGTTGACAAAATAGGTGGTTTGTGGTCGAACCCTGTATCCTTTACCACAAAGGTGTCTCTGCCTAAGCCTACGGTGACCGTCAAGGTTAACAATACGGTAACGACTTCAGGTAGTACTGCAACTAAGACGGATGCTGACAATAATAATATTAATATCACAGTTGCGGCTGCTACGGCTATACCCACAGGTGAAACTGCAGACAGAGTAGAATATCAGATTGCTGACAATCTGTCATTCAATAATGCCTATGTTACTTCGGGTACTGCGCATACTGTAAACAGCGCGTACCGACTGGCTCTTGATGGCGGGTTCATTGCAGCAGCAGTTCCTGCAGCATCTACATACATGAGAGTGCGTCAGACAGCGCAGAATATCGGTGCTGAGGGACATAAAGTCGATGTTACCAGTGAATGGTCGGATGTCTTTGAACTCAAACTTTTGAGCGCATCTCTGACTGCTCCGGTTCCTACTGCTCCTGCGACTGGTACTACGAATGTTCCGAAGACTGGAACTACTCTTCGATGGAATAACGGTACCGCAATTGGCCAGACTATTGATAAAGTTCAAGTCCAAGTTGCGACTGATGCAGCATTCTCAAATATCGTTAAAGACTCCGGTGCTCTTAGCGTTGTTACGTCTTGGAGTATTGTAGACTTGGCCTTGAATACTACTTACTACTGGCGAGTACGAAATAACGGTACTGCCACTAGTTGGAGTGCTTGGTCGAGCACGTTCAATTTCAAGACTTTTATCAATGAGCTTACATCTCAGCCGCCTATTACGGCACCGGCGGCCAATCAAACTCATGTATCGCGTAAAAATGCGATAACGGTTAAATGGTCAAGTCCTACGACAGCTAATGCCAATGGTAGTGTTCGATATATCGTTAATGCATATAACGCGTCATGGGCTATTTTATATAGCTCTGGTCTCTTGGGAAATACTGTTAGGAGTTTTAATATTCCGGCTAATACTTTGCCGAGTGCTAATACTCCGTATATCATCCAAGTTTGCGCCACTCTTGATGGTGGGACTACTAGTCCTGCTGAATACAATCAGTGGAAAGCTTCTGCACTTACTATTACTACCTCACCGCCGGCCGTTAGGGCGGTATTTAGGTATTCTCAGATGTATGGTTTTCCATATGTAGGCCCGTATAACATTATAGTCGTTGCAGGCGGTGGCGGCGGCGGTGGCTATGGTGCTGCAGCGAGTTCTGGACAGCTATCTGCTGGTGCAGGAGGCGGTGGTACTGGTGGTACTGGTCAATATAACTTCTATTATGAAGGTAAAGTTGATAATTCAGTAACTATAGAAGTTGGTGCCGGTGGTGTCAATGGATATAATGTCGACCCACCGAATAGTGTCACAGCTACCACTGGTGGTAGAGGCGGTGATGGAGGAAGAACACGCGTTACTATTGCGAATACCTCCTTTGACCTTGTATCATTTGGTGGCGGTGGTGGCGCTCCTAGTGATGGTAATGGTGCTGGTGCTGGTGGAGTAGGCGGCCCGGCTGGTGCCCAAGGTGGCACTGGTATGCCTGGAGGCGCAGGTGGTCATTTTGGAAGTGCAGGTACTGCAGGATCTGGTGATAACTGCGCCGGTGGAGCAGGTAATCCTGGTGTAAATAGTGGAATATACTTAAGACTTGGTGGTGGTGGCGGCGGCGGTTGCTATGCGTTTCCTAATACCGGAGATAAGTATGGCTGTGGTGGCGGCGGCGCAGGTCGTGGTGGCCATTATGGTGAGCCGGGTTGGAAAGACTATGCTCCGGCTATGCCCGATCATGTAGGTAAAGGATCTAATGGCGCCGTAGTCATTATAAGCACATGGGTGGAGTAAATAATGAAAAATATGGCAGTCATTGATAAGGGTGGTATTGTCACTAATATCATTGTTTGCGCGGATGATTTTCCTGAAATTCCTAATAAACGGATAGATATAACCGATACACCATGGGTACGAATCGGGGATCCTATTGATATAGAAGACCCATCAGTCATAGTTACTGAAACCTTGGAAGCGCGTGAAGACGAATTTGTTGCTAGACTTGATCGGTTAGATGCACAACAAATTCGTCCTATGGCCACGCTATATCTCCTGATGAAAGAAAAACAAGAAACGTCTGTTGAAGACGAAAACATCTTGTATATGACTGAAATGCAAAAACAAGCGTATCGTAATATGCGCGAGACGCTTATGAAAACTCCTATTCGTGACTGGGTAAAAGTTGTAGAAGATGAGTATGTACGGCTTACGTCTTAAATCATTCTCTACAAGAAATGTCTGAGAAAAAATAATGTACAAATCCCAGACATTGTGGTATTATACTAACAATGTCTGGGCTACCCCATAATCCTGTAACATGCAGGAGGTTTGTAATGTTCAAGTATGCACCGGGTATGGAATCCGGTCTTGGCGCAGCTTTTAACATGATGCGTAAGCATGCGGAGCCCGATGGCGACGAGGAAACTCGTGAAAATCCTGAAGAACGCCAGGAACTGTACAACTTCATTCACATGATTAAGGGGGTAAGTGATGGAATGGCCCAGACAGCTGCTCGATAAGGTGGAAGAGTTTGAAGGCTTCAGTGAAAAGCCATATATCTGTCCCGCCGGATATTGGACTATCGGCTTTGGCACTCTCTGTGATAAATCGCATGCTCCTGTGACCAGAGAAGAAGCCGAAGCTCTGCTCATTGAAGAGCTGGACAGATGTTATAATGAAGCACTCATCCAGTGCTCAGTGCTCCGCAAAGAGCCTGCTCATCGCGCTCAGGCTATTGCGGTATGGATGCACAATCTTGGCTCTGGAGCTTTTGCCTCTTCCACTTTCAAAAAGAAGGTGAATGCAAAAGAATGGTATGATGCCGCTCGTGAAATGATTCGTTGGACTAAGGCCACAGTGAAAGGCCAAAAGGTCGAACTTGGTGGGCTGGTTCGGCGGAGATTTTACGAGGCAAGCGTCTTCCTGAATGGTGCGTAAAATGAGTATCCATGATATCTCAATAGATACATGGTTAGTCATTTGTAACATTGTTTGGGCGCTAGTTGTCTGGGCCATGAAACGCGAGGTCATTATCATAAAAAGTGACCTCATAACTAAAGACGAGTTTGATTCTTATACGTCATTTGAGGCTGCTGAACGTGAATCCTTAAGAAAGGATATGCACGCAATGGAAATAGAAGCTACTCGAACTAAGGCGATTCTCGAGCAGCTTCCAACCAAGGATGATATTATAGATATCCAGACTCGTTTGCAAACTCTTTCAGAGCATTTAACAGTTGTTGCTGCGTCGCGTCCTTCCGAATTAAGGTGCTCAGCACGCGATCATCAACGGTCTTAGGAATTATTATATGGTCGACTAGCACCGGTTTGGTTTGTCCAGGCCGGCGCAGTCGACCATTTAATTGTTGATAAGTTTCGAGGGACCAAGTAAGTCCAAGCCAGCATATGCGGTGACCGCCATACTGTAGATTAAGGCCGTGGGATAATGAATTGGGGTGACAGAAAAGTACAGGGAGATTTCCTTTGTTCCATTCATGAACGTACTGCTTAGACAATTCGGTAGGAGTGCCCCCAATAATAGCTGGCGCCTCTGGAAGTCTCTTTCTAATTTCGATAAGTTCACTTCTAAACTGAATGGGAACGAGCATGGGATCGCCAGCTGCTTCCTCAATTCGGTCAAAGAGGGTATCCACTTTTGCGGTATTATCGAATATAATGTTACGCTGCTCGTCATAGATAGAACCTTGTAAGAGCTGGCGTAACCGTAATGAGAGTATTCCAGCAGTAGCTGCCGTAAGAGTACTTTCATTTGCAAGAGTCGTAATAAATTCTGTCTGAAACTCTTTATATCGTTGCATGGACGCTGGAGGGAGATATGCGGGAATAGATGAAAAGATGTATGGTTCAAGTTTAAGATAGTCATTTGCATCCAACCTGAAAGTTATATCTTTAATTTTATCAATCACAATATCCATTGCACCGTCGTTCTCAATCCATATGAATCTATCAATTTGAATATGATAAGTCATCATGAATTGAGTTTTCTTTTTTCCAAGGCGCTCTCCATCATCCAAAAGAAAATACTGCGACCACAAATCTCGTACGCCATTTGGTGCGGGAGTTCCTGATAGGGCATATGCGCGTTTAAAGAGTCGTTTAAACTCTTTCATGAGTTTGAAGCGCTTAGAACTAGAATCCTTGAGCTTTGTCATTTCATCCCAAATAATCATGCCGTCACGCATATAATTGGTCATTTCAATGGTCCAAGCCTTGCTCAACCAGTTGATACCATCATAATTTATGATATACACATCAAGACCTGGTTGCAAGTATCTTGTCTTTCCATGAAGTACTTGATACTTAAGATCAGGTCGCCATTTAGCTATTTCTTCAGGCCACGTAATAGCGGCTACAGTAAGAGGTGCAAATATGATTGTGGGACGATCAATCATATGAAGTAGAATTGCGGTCTTTCCCATGCTCATATCGACAGCAAAATATCCTACATCATGGCTATTGCCCCATTCTACAGCCTTTTTCTGATAATCACGAAGTTCCATATTAATCGTCCTTCAGTCGGTGGAAAGCTACATGACATGCTTTACAAACCCATATAATATCTGTAGCGCTATTGGGCTTATCATATGAAAGGTGATGACATTCGGTCGGCCATCTGCCACAGATTTCACATTCGTATTTCTTTTCAATTTCGAGCAGTTTTACCATGCGCCATGTTTTTACTCGTATTGCGTGCTTATATCTTTCTTCTGCGTTCTTGGGATATTTTTGATGGTATCTATTGATTCTATTACGGACATCTTCTTTTCTTTTCATTCTTTTATTGCTCTTAAGTTATTGGTATATATGATAAACTCTATAGAACTCAAGACTTTTGAAGGTGTACCTATTAGGGTTCATTTTCTGTTTTCATGAGTTCTATAGAGTTCTATAATTAGTTTAATAGGTCAATCCGAGGATTTTTCGATTCCCAATGCTGTATCAGGTAAAAAGAGGAAGCAATTTTCAGGACTGAAAGGAAACCGAATATCTTTCCGTCGTAAACGCAATGACAGAACTGGGTATCGCATGATATTGGCTTGAGTCTTCCACCAATCAATAAATGACTGGGGCTCGTCCAACCATTTATCACATATCAGATTCTTTTCTGCTAGAGTATATTTGCAGATAAGAGCACGCAAACGCTGCGCAAGAGCATAAGCTACAGTACTCTTATTGAAAGAATTGCATATCTTACGTGCCTTAGTCACGCGTTCAAGATATTCACCATACCGCTCTTCTTGAATCTTCTTATTCGATCTCATTATTTATCCCTCCGAATAGCCTTAAGACGAGGATGACGCATGCTACCAGCCGGTGTGATTTCTTGGCAGGCTACTTCAACAGTTTGTCCAATAATTTCAGTGCTGTCCTGGAAGAAAATCGCGCGCTGTACATCAGACAGACCGCTGCCAACCCTAACATGGACGCCATGAAAGTCAATGACAATACCGCCAGCCATGCCAGCGTATTTTCCAGTACCTTCAAACACGTCGATAACTTTACAGTCATAGGTGTCCTCGTTTTTAATTTTCATCCATGCATGAGAGCGCTTACCAATATAGGTAGCGTCCGGCCATTTTACCATTGCTCCTTCATACCCATCAGATCTGAATTGGTTATAAAGATTGAATGCGCCATTCTCGGTATTTACCAGGTAATGCGGCACGAGCTTAATATTGCTCGTTTCCTTCACACAGTCAAGAAGAATACCCAGGCGATTGTGCAAATTCTCATCATGAAGATCAGGCGTATCGAAGACGTTAAACACTACCTCATCAGACTGCGCAAATGACCGAATGTCACCACTCGAATCCTGGAAAGACTTACCAGGTACGAGCAGCTCACCATCAAGTCTGAAAGAGTACTTTTTCAGCTCACTCAGTACACGGTCAAGACCTTTCAATTCAAAGCCCTTGCGTGACCTGATAGTAGGCGTTTCACCAGGCATATACATGGCACGTAGTCCATCAAGTTTAGGACTGACATAACAAGGCCAACTAGCCTTTTTCGGGTCATAAAGGTGTGCGAGGGCGATGGGAAATTCAGGAACAGTACCAGGTAGGGCGCGGTTAATGAGAGTGGTGCCCATTCCAAGACGAAGATCTTTTTCCACCATGCCAGCCAAAAGAAGAGCCGATTCATGGGTGAGTGTATTCATATGGTCATAAAAAGCTTTCTTCGCTTCGCGACCTCCAGAGCGCATAAGGCCATTCAAGACCTTGTTGGTATCGGCAGAAAATTCATGAAGGCCCAGGCCAGAGAAGTTCGACCAATTGACCTTGTTGATATTAAAATGGATGAAGGGCGAATAGGTAGTACGCAAAACCTTTCGCAACTCAGGATGCTTGCGGAGAAAATCTACTTTAGCGTTGGTGCCACGAGTATTACGCAGTATCCTGAGAGTGTTATACATGTCGTTGGATGAAGTCATCTACTTGCTCCTTGGTAGATAAAGTTTCAATCTTACAATTAAAGCTCTTAATCAAATCATGAACGTATTCTTGAAGTTTACGCAGTTTCTTGCCTGGTGCTTTAAGCTCTACAAAGATACATCCATGATTGGGAAGAAATACAATTCTATCAGGTACACCATTTCTCCCGGGAGATACAAACTTCCAACATTGACCTCCATGGCGCTCTACCTCTTGTTTGAGATAGCCTTCTATGCTTATCTCTCGAGTCCGAATGCGTGCAAAAGGTGATTCCATTCTTCTGCCTTCCTGAAAGAAATATAACGTGTAAAAAGCCGATGAATGACAGAAGTTCTACGTCTGTTTTCAAGTTCATATTTGAGAAACAGAAGCGTACCATTCTTGTCTATGTTTTTGGTTTGCAAAAAGATATTGATATATGTCCAGTTAGACATGATAGCATCAATATCAGGATACACTACCTTAGGGTCTTGGGATATACTTTTCAATTCGTTGGACAAGTTCACGAATGGCCTCCTTATGTGTTTAAGCTTTCTTGTATCGCGGTCCATACCAACCTTCGGCTCTCAAGGGTAAGCCCTCCGCCCAGGGCTCGGTGTGACACATGCAGGTTTCGAGAAGAGCCAACCTTTCTTTTGGGTCGTGTTCGAAAGATTCTTCGCATATTACCTCGTCATAAATAGATCCTATAATATTTAAGCCGTTTTCACGACACTTAAATTTGCCATCATACAATATATCCCGGCCCAATGCCTGAATGACGTTTTCTGTCAATTTACCTGGAGTGCTATACTGCCGCATGTAAGTCTTAGTGGTCTGATTCATACCCATATATGACAGAGTGTCGCCGTAGAGACCTGGGGCAATCTTAGGGTCGTAATAATACATAGCACGACCAGAGGGAAGGAGCATCTGTAGCCAACGATGATTATTACGATCAATAACTACCTTAAACTGAACACGATTTGTTGTAAAGGTATATCCCTCATTTCTAAGAGCATTCATTGCGCATTTCATGAGAGCATACCACATTTTTACAACAAGGTGATACTTGGTTCTATAAGCTTGAACAATAGTCTGAGCTTCAGACATAGAAAGAATTACGCCAATACGTTCTGCATAAGCAATAAGCTTTTGTGCGCCCATGCCGTATCCACAACCAAGAATGCCAACTTTACCTGTTTGCCTTTGGTCCTTGACTACTTGTTCATAAGTCGTATTATAGATTTCTGCGGCCATATCGATATATTGATCGAATTTTTGAGCGAAACGCTGTACTGCCACATAATCTTCAGCAAGCCAGATAAGTAAAATATATTCAATAGCAGAGTAGTCTGCGGCCAGAATATATTTACCATCTGGTGCTTTAATCATTGACCGAATGAGAGCACGAGCAGACTTAACAGGATTACGCTCGCATATGGAAAAATCAAAATACGCTGCAATCTCGGACTCAACGTCCTTAACACTAGCGCGAGGGAGATTAAGCAACTGAAAACCCATACCAGTAATGCGACCGGTGTGGGCACCGTAGTATCGACTGTTATCGTGCATGCGGCCATTATGTTCCATAGACATAATGCGCTTATACTTTCCGATCGAAGACAAGCCAAGGGAAGCGCGCAGTTCAATAAGGCTAACAACAGAATCAGGCAATTCAAGAAAGTGTTCATCATTCATTACCTTTTCTAACTTGTCAGCTGTAAGGCTTTCCAGGAATTCATATCCCATAACCTCATTGATAAATTCTTTTATGCGTTTAACCTGAGTTATCTTTGTAACTTTGCCATTGGTAATGTCTGGCAGAATATTGTTCTGCTCTTCCATATACACAGTAGTTACTTCAAGGATCTTGGCTGCTTCATCAACCGCCATAGGAAGCCCTGTCGCGTTAATATCACAGTTAAGTTCCCATATGGCTTGTTCTCGTTTAGAAAGAGAAGAAGAGGGCAGTGCAGCCAATAGTACCTTAGTAGAAGTAACGTCCTGCATGTTATACATGACGTAACGGTCCCACTGAGGGCCTGTAAGAATGGTACTTGCGAGATGTTTAGGTACGGTACAAAAGTGTTTAATGAGAGAAGAACCCGCAGAATCTTTAACTTGCTGTGGACACATGACTGCTGTGGCTTTTTCAAGAGACTGTGGCAAGCCATATCGTCCACAGACCGCCTGAACGTCAATAAAATCATGAGGAGTAACCTCCAAGCCCAGTATATAATGGATGACGTCCATTTCAAACTGGGCATTAAAAGCTACAATCTTTGCTTGCTTAGTTATGACGTATTCACTTATCGCTTTAGCAAATGATTGAAAGCCAGTATGCACTGTTTCAGTTATCATTGGCTCGTCATCAATTTGAAAGGAACAGATCTGGACATAGGTGGAAGGGTGGTGCATATATCGCGCACGACCTTCTACCATAAGATCCACATCTGAACCTGTTTCAAAGTCAAGATATATGTGCATGGAGGTTACTCCTATTATGTGTTAGTGATAATTAAAATGACTGCGGCCAAAGGTACGTACAGCCATGTAATAGAGTTGTGCACGAATGCCATGCCCCATGCGCTTCATGCAGTCTCTGAGAGCTTTATCCGCTTCTTTGCGGTCAGCTTCAGTGCCACCCCAGTTATACGCTTCATCATGCTTGTCACAACACCCTTCCCACGCAGGTGGTGTGCCAAGAACTTTTCTCCAAAACTTGGATATTCCAGCGGAACATCCATCACCCTTTTCAACAATTGCCATAATCTCTCCTACAAATTTTGTAGAAAGGTGGATAAAAGAAAGGCCGATAACTCGTGGGTGTTACCGGCCTTTGTATTAGTTATTGCAGATCTTCATCGCCGGCCGGCTCAGTATCAGCCACACCAGCAAATGCCGATGTAGCGTCGCCAGAGCGTCCATCGAGTCGGTCATCGTCGCGGCGCTTCATGATATTGTTCAATCCGCATCCGACGCCGATGGATCCGCTGTTGTTGAACGGGAAGAAGTTGCAATCAACCATGGCCCATACGCCGCTGTAAATTGCGCCTTCTTCAAAGATGGGCTTGGCATACCGGTCAACGATTCCCGGCTTGTCATTGGAAGACGCCGACACGAACATGTGGCCGCGATAAGCGGCTCGCGAATCCTTCTTGTCATCCGTAGCTATTTCGTAATAGGCATCGCCATCACGAAGAGGATACTTGAACGTAGGATTCTGGGACCCGGCCTTATTGAACTTGCCCTTCTGGATACCCTTTTCAATGGCCGCGTCGATCTGGCGCTTGAACCAGTCGATGGCGTCCTTGTTGGTTTTGGGAATCAGGATACCAACAGAGTACTTCAGAACGCCGCTCTGGTTGGCTTTGGGTTCATCAACGGACACGTACGTAAGGCGAACTTCGGGAGTGATAGCCATAATAATCTCCAGTTTGTCAGATTGAGGTTTGTCAGAATGTTTGCGTGCAGTCTGACGTTAGCGAGTTTTGCTATAGCCAAGTTTGATGCGGTCATAATTGACCAACATCTTTCTTCTGAAAGCCTTTTCAACGCGCTCCCACGACAGCTCGTTATTTTCCATAAAGGCGCCCAGGAAGAAAAGTATATCAACCACCTCTTCCGCCATGTTGGGTATACCTGTCGGCTTATAATTGATAGGCCGCCATGGCTTCCAGGGGGTGGATTCTTGCAATTCAGTCACTTCATTATGAAGCGCAGCAATCAGTTGGTTGTTCATAAGGCGTACAGCCTCAGGATCGCGGAATATGGCTTTTTGCTCTTCTTTGGAAAGAGGAAAACCAAGCTCTTTATGATATTCCTTGATCTTATCAAACATACGCATCACAGTAAGAGGCGCGCGCACAGGACCTTGGGTGGTCTCAATCCAGTCATCATTCCAATCCATCATATTTCCTCCAAGTGTCTTGATGCATGACACGCGACCACAAGCCGAGGCCGGTCTTGTTGTGGTTGGTATGGTTGATGTAGATCACGCCGACACATCCAGCATTGATAAGTGCCGCAGTACATTGGATACATGGTTCGAGTGTGCAATATGCCACAAAAGGTACATTGCTTGACCGCTGAATGAGTGCGTTTATTTCAGCGTGCACAGCATAGCAAGGCAAGCCGTCATTTTTAACACAACAATTCTCATCGCAGCAGTTAAACACGCCAGTTGGATTGCCATTATAACCCGTAGACAAGATATTGCCAGTGCTCTCGTCTACTAGTATGCATCCGACTTGCTTGTCAATACAAGTAGACCGCTGCGCAACTGCAGTAGCTACTTGCATGAAATACTGGTGACGGGAGATCCGCATGACATCTTTCCTTGGTTGCAGCGGCCGTTGTGCATAGAGCAGTATGGCCCGATCATTGAAAACAGTTCAGGAAACCAGTCGCGGCACATAGTGTGCATAGACGCGGCCAGCATCTGCATTTCCTGAACGTTGCGGCGACAAAGCCGGAGCTGCAAGAAGTTAATGAGTGAGCGCGCATTCATGGTTACGACCACATTAACGCCTGCACTCATGGGAAGCAGCATACGAGCTTCTTCTTTTGCTTCACCATCCTGCATAAGAAGAGCATATGCGTTTACCGCTTCGGCATGCGCCTTTTGTACGCGTTCATCATTGACCATATAAGGATGCACAAAGCAGTCATAGGACGTATAATCCTGATAATGCTGACTGCTGGACGTGTATGAGGCAATACGATGCCGCACATGCTGATCAAAGCAAGCCCGAGATACGTCGGTAATGCGGAAGCAAATGACCGCGTGTTCCACAGGATTGAGATGATCAGCCGAGATCAAGAACGATAATAGAGCGCTCGGATTTCCCTTGATCTCGGGGTTCTTCTTCATCGTTTGCTGGGCAGCCAGGGCAACCACATTTGCAGGATACGGGGTCGACCATATTACTTGGGCTTTCGGGGCATACGGCTTCAGCATTTTCTTGCTCTCCTTCGATTGTGCAGTAAACAGGGTGATAGACCCGCAGACCATGAAAGCGTGGTGCTTTCACATAATTATCGCCATAGTTGCATGTTTTACACATGTGCCCCTTAGGACGAGAAGACCATTCACAGGTATCACAGCCCTTAATTACGAGCTGTTCTACCGCATGATCGAAGGGGTGTCCACAATCTTTGACTACAAAGTTGTTGTCACCCTCATCATTGTTCTCGTAGTATGTACATGCAACGCACTTGTTATTGGTAACAAGATTGTTGCTCACTGCACTATATACACAATTTTTGCACCCCATTTCGACAGACTTTGCACTATCATTTTGGGGATTAAGAGCGAACCAATGCAAGAACATAGCATTAGCTGCAACATGAGCAAGGTGAGACTGACCCGACTCAGGGTCATCCATCTCACCACGCTCAAAGGCATTCAGATGACGATGCAGAGCATCAAGATAGCGCCGATGTGCGTTATCTGTGGTTTTCCAATCCTCAGGTCCATATTTTTCTGCGCCCATGGTAAGAACCTTTGCCAGTTCAAGGGCAAACTTGGGGTCAATGAGCGAGAAAAGGGGCTTTCCAAAATCAAATTTCGACATATTAAGCTCCTCTACAACATTTGTTGGAGATTAAAACATCTTTTAAAGCCCCGCCCGAGAACAGCCTTATACTCGGGCGGGCAGCCATAAGGTTACCATTATGACGTGATTAAAGCGGTTTCCATCATAATGGTCATGCTCATGGCTAGGCCTTAAACGAGTTCATCATCCGCGGTATCAGCGGTGACTTCCACGTCCAGGTCCTGATTCGGCTGGCCTTCAACTTCCGAGAGCAGCACGCTGGCGAGTTCAAGCTCAAGCTCAGCGATGCGGTGGCGCAGCTGCAGTTCACGGGAATCGGGGTTCATGTTGAGGCGGGCGCCGGCAGTGGTCAGAGCCTTGGACGCCTTCGTTTCGCGAGCCTTGGCCTTTTCAAGGGCCTGGGCGGGCGTAAGGGCGACAGCGGGCTTGCGATTGGCGGCAGAGGCGGCTTTCTTGGCTTCGAATTCTTCAGCGGTGCCGATGTGGTAGACGCCGTTTTCGTCAGCCATGGGATACTTGCCCATGAGGCGAAGCTGGGCGAAGATCGTGCCGCGGCTCTTGTTGGTCATTTCGGTCGCAGCTTCGATGCTCTCGTTGGTGGCGCCGCCCTGTTCGATGAGCCAAAGGGTGTGTTCACGCTTGTTGGCAAATTCCATGATAATGCTCCTGTGTTGGTTTTAGGCGCGTTGTGCGCTTGATGTGAATTTAATATGCCTCAATTTCATCTTGATGTAAACCCTTTTTTCACCCTTTTTCGAAAAAATTTCGTCGGGTATAGGGTTCCAAAGTTATGTTACTCGTCGGTAACGTCGGAAGTGAGGGCGTGATATTCATCCAGAAGACGTGCGAGTTCCGGGTCCTGTGCACTCATTTGCTTGCACATTTCAAGGAACTTAGACTCAGTCAACTTGGATTCCATGGCCGCCTTGAGCGCGTTCATGCGGAACATACGATTGCGTGCCGCATTCACTGCTGCAACATGATTGGTCACGTTGCACACAATGAATGCCGAGGCCTTAAGGGCGTGCTCAGGCCCTTCATTATCTACCTTAACTATCTTGTACCCGTCGCGGGTTTCTGCAACCACAAGGTCGCCTACGCGGCAAGGAACTGTGGAATGATAAGAGTAGACCTTTGCCGACAGTTCATTGGAGTCAGTTCCTTCAGTATACTTAAAGAACCTTACGCCGTAATAATACAACTTCATAATTGACCTCCCCCAAATGGCTATAAGTGTAAAAAAAAGCAAATTCCACCCCAGAATACAAGCCATATGGCGTCATTGTACGTGTTATATAAGGCTAGGCCTATACTCATGCATATCACGATGAATAGGAATAGGCCTATGGTCATACCGGTGTAACCTCCTGAGTCTTAAGGTTGATAGAGCCCCACGCCCATGTGTGATAATCGTCGTCTTCGGCGCTTCCGAAGGTACACGTGCCGCACATCCCTACGTCATGCACGGTGTTGTCTTCTTCGAGCCACGTGACAGTTCCCTTCTTACCACAGACCAAGCATGTCCCATCCAGGTTGACATACGCGTAGTCCTGTCGTGCCTTCATCGTTACTCCTCCATGTCTGCTACAGATGCGAAGACAGTCGCCGCGTCTCGAGTGAGGCTTATAGTAGGACGTGGGTCAGACGCCGGCACAATAGATGCCGCGCCGTACTCAGTCTGATAGAGCTTGTTGAATTCAGGGTCAGTCTTGAGGCCCTTAACCAGCTTTTCAATGGCCGCTACAGACTTGAGGTCAGCGTCAAACAGTTCGCCGGCATCGACGCCCTTTTGTTCCATGAACTGAATGACACGGTCAGGAGATACAGACCACTTGCGTGACCCTCGTCCCTGAACGACCTTGTAACCTGGGATAGCTTCTGCCCCCTTCAGATAACATTGGGTGCGCACATAGTCCTTGACGGCCTTAATGGCGTTTTCAAGAGACGGAATCTTGGCATAGAATTCCGCAATCTTCTTATGGTCTACGCGCTGCGCCTCAATATCCGCGTACATGGCGAAGGCTTCAGCGGCCTGCTGATTGACCTGGGCATGTCGTGCAGGACACACAGCATTGGCTCTGCACCACCTGCACGCGTCAAGAGATGGTATAAGCACAGGATTGTCAATCCGTTCTGCTGTTCTAAGAGCCGGCGAAAGAACGGACTTGTACCAGTTATCCACGTACTCTCGTGTTACAGTCTGGTAATCGAAGTTGTCGAGGCGAGGCTGCGCGACATGCACAGTCACCTGGTTAATAGACGGAAACTTTTCCAACAACAACCATGCATATGCGAGGAATTGAGGATTGTCCAGCACAGCCACATGCACGCCGCCGCCAAACTTCCAGTCAACGATGTGTGCTGCTGACGTGGTGGGATTGATCATCACCACGTCAGCAGTACCAGCCACATCCGTTTCAACAGCGGAAATCATATACATTTCAGTAAAGATCGCACTGTTGTTGTCACGAATGGACGTGAGGTAGTCCATGCACCGTTCCAAGAGGACCTTGTAATCAGTGCGCACATCAGGCATGGTGTTGGAATCAATATACTGCTCCATGTAGCTGTGGAGCATGGTCCCCTCGGCAGCGTAGGGCGAAGTTGGGAGCTGCTCAATCCCCTCGCTCATGAAGACAGAACCTGGGCATGCAATGATGCGAGACAACTGAGACGGGGAATACTTGGCGTGCTTTGCGTTACTCATCGAGAAGCTCCTTTAGCTCTAACATGTTATATACAGCAGGAATTGCTATACTTTCAAGGTCGTCGTTGCGAAGATAGGGTAGGCCTTGTACCGAGAAGGTGCACAGGCCATAATGGTCATGCCACGCTAAGAGCAGGTCTCCAACCATGTG
>OJOU01000125.1_pt1 | contig 35306 bp, 30 predicted proteins | sample 1598291 | NCBI WGS metagenome assembly OJOU01 (sample SAMN03922470, study PRJEB24848) | human gut metagenome | isolation source: stool sample | host: Homo sapiens | place: Germany | collected 2010-11 | reverse complement strand
ATCTTCCCGCGTGCCTTCCGCTTTTTCAAACGGTTGTAAGTGTTTTCGTATTCGATCTGCACCGGCGTCTTGCTGTCCCGGTCCGCCTGCTTGTTGTGCGCGCCGACCTGCCTGCAGGTGCGCTTCGTTTCTCCCGGCGCGATCCGGGTGCAGTGCCGCACATCGTATCCGTTCTGCAGCAGGAAGAACTTCCTGCAGTTGTGGCAGCGGCGCGGAACATTTCCGTGCATCAGGCCACGGAAGAGATCCATGTGGAGAAAATCGGCCAGGCTGGAGAAAGCGACACGCTCCGCAAGGATGTACTTTTCCGGATGCACAGGGTCCGGCATCGTCACATATTCCGTCATGGCCGGGCGGCTCTGCAGGAACTCAAAAGTGGGATAGGGCGGCAGTGCGGCACGCAGGGCCTCCTGTGCGGCGGCATCGGAAAAGAACCGGTAAACACCCACTGCATAATGCTCCGCGTTTCTGCGCCGCAGCGGTTCGAAATAGAAGTCCAGCATCGTGGAAACATAGCTCCGGAAGCACAGAAGTTCATCCGGCAGCCGGAACAGCTTCCCGAAGAAGGAGCTGAGGGCTTCGTTTTCCGGCGTCCCCGGCGTCACGGCTTTCTGGAACTCTTCCGGCGCACTCCGGCACAGCTCCTCCAGCATCGTCCCGTATGTATCCCTGTCAATATTCAAAAGAGAAAACAGCGGAAGCGGATACACATGCTTCAAAGCCCTGTTCAACTGGCACTGCACGGCAGCGGCCAGCGCGGGGCTTTTTTCTTTGTCCCGGGCAAAAAGGGAGTCCCGCACGATGGAAAAAAGCCTGACGGCTTCATCATGCAGCGCAAGTAGCTCCTCCACAGGATGATCCAGCAGTTCGCAGGAAATCTGCCCCAGCGGCAGCTGGTTTTGTTCGATCATCACCGTGCCGCCGTAGAACTGTACAGTGAATTCCTGGATGCTGTTTTCTGTTTCAATGAGCCGTTTTGTTTCCATCTGACCACCTGTCCCCGATGCACTTTTTTAATGTCCCCGTCTTTCTTTGAAAGTATTGCGGACGGGAAAATCTCTTGCTAGAATGAGTGTACCCGACAGGGATGAGAAAATCAACCGGAAGGGGAATGCTATGCACAAACAAACAGGAACCCCAGGAGGTATTGATGGCCGGTAGGCTCAGAACGATCGACGCCCGCACATTGGCGGATGCAGTATTGGAACCGCCGGGGTATGCGGTGAAAGACCTGCTGGTGCAGGGCCTGCACATCCTTGCGGGAGCGCCAAAGACAGGAAAGAGCTGGCTGGCGCTGTGGCTGTGCCAGCAGGTGGCAGGCGGAGAAAAGGTCTGGGGATATCCGACACAGCAGGGGACGGTGCTCAATCTGTGCCTGGAGGACGGCTATCACAGGCTGCAGGACAGGCTGCTGGACATCACGGAGGACCCATCGGAAAACTTGTATCTGGCCACACATGCGGGAACTCTGGCGGATGGCTTGGCCGGACAGATCGAAACCTTCGTCCGGGAACACGGGAGGGTGTCGCTGATCGTCATCGATACGCTGCAGAAAGTGCGGGAAACTTGTACGGACAATACCTATGCGAGGGACTATGCCGACCTGGCGCGGCTCAAAGAGCTGGCCGACCGCTGCAAGACCACTGTGCTGCTGGTCCACCATCTGCGCAAGCAGTATGACAGCGACCCGTTGAACAGGGTGTCCGGAACAGCGGGCATGAGTGGGGCCGCGGACGGGACCTTCATCCTGCAGCGTGAGGACAGGAGTTCAAACTATGGAACGTTGTTCTGTACGGGTCGGGACATTGAATCGAAAGAATTAAAACTGCAGTTCGATCCAATGTCTCACATCTGGGAATGCAGAGAAGATGAAGAAACAGCGCGGAGTGCAGACGAAGAAGTGATCGGGATTGTAATTGATTGGCTGCACGACGAAAAGCGGTTCGAAGGCACGGCATCGGAGCTGTTGGAAATTCTCCATGACGCTCTGCCCTGCGAGCTCCGTCCCAACATTCTCAGCCGCTGGCTGAACAAGCACAAGGGAATGCTGAAAGCAAACGGCGTGAGTTACACGCTCAGGCGCACACGCGACAGCAGGACGATCCGTCTGAGCTGTGACGGTAATGACGCAAATGACGATATTTCTTGGAGCGGGGCGGCGTCCAAAATACCGTCACCATCGTCACAACCGTCACAGGCCGCGGCTTTGCCCGGTGTTTCGCACCAAAGACCGGGGACGGGAAGATGCCCGCCTCTGCCCTGAAAAGGCCTCACAGGGCCGCTGTGGCCGGGATGCGGCGAAGCCGGGCTCCGCCGGAAGCTCGGTGAGTAACTGGGCGGTCTCCATGGGGCCAATCGAAAAAGATAGCAGGAGAAAGGAAGACACCGCTTTCGCGGCGTCTTGAGGATACATCAGCCCGCAGTGCGGGCTGAGCGTGGTACCGGAGTGACACCAAAATGGGGGTGTGGTACCAATTGAGCGCACCAAAACAGCGAAAAAGAGCCGGATTTCGGCAGTGTACCGCGGTTTCCCCGTGACACCAAACCGGCTGAAAAGCCGGTACCATGCAAAAAAGGAAAGGATGGATGCGATGTACAGATTTCATCAGGAAAAGAGGATAAAGCCCGGCCTGGCCATCACGCAAAGGCATATTCGTTTGTGCGACGGGCATCTCCGGGCAGCGGGTGTGAGTTCGCGCAATGAATTTGTAGAGAAAGCGATCGAGTGCTATGCGGGCTGGCTCGACGTCAAACAAAACCCGGAGTTCTTTTCCCGCTTCGACGCTCGCGATTTTTCCGGGTGGCAGGTTTGACGAAGCGCAAAACACCCGTCATCGAAAGTGTTCTGTATAGTTACACCGGCACGGATGATGACTTCAACCGTTTCCTCAAAGCTGTCGTTCACGATTTCTATACTGTCTGCCCTGCACGAATTTCTCAACGGGATGTTGTTGGTTCCGTAGAAGATTCCTCCGCTTAAAAGCTTTCCATAGCTATTCTCTGTCCGCTGTGATATGGTGTGTCGTGCCGAAGCAAGGCGGCGCGGCCGCCATGTCGCGCGGCTGTCAAATCCAACAAGAAAGCGGGGAAAACAAATGCGGGCCTGGCTCTATTACCGGCTGTCACGGGATGAGGACGAAGAACTCAATTCCCTGACCAATCAGCGCAGCATCATTGCCGGATATGCTGAGAAAAACGGATTCACCATCGCCGGCGAATCCTTTGACGACAATGTCAGCGGCATGCACTTCGACCGGGACGGGATCGAAAAAATATGTGAAGCAGTGGAACAGAACCAAATCGATGCGGTCATCGTAAAAGATTGTTGTGCGATAATGGGACTAAATCAGAAAGACCTTGAAAATCAAGGGATTCTGGCTTAGTCCCTTCTTTTTTGACCTGAAAGAGGAACAATCGCACTACAATCGGCGCACCGGATCAAAACCGGCTGGCGGTGGCTATGGAGGTACACTGCATAAGCCCTTCCCGTTGCGCTGCCCACAACGAAAGGAGTCCATCATGAAACAGGGAACTTTGGTTTATGACCACGCAACGGATCGGTACGACATTCGCTTTGACCTTGACTGCTACTACGGCGGTCTGCACTGCGGGGAATGCTTCGATGTCATGGTCAGGGGCAAGTGGAAACCCACTCGGATCGAAATGGCTGCGGACTGGTATCTGGTCGGCATCCGCACGGACGATTTGCAGGGATTGAGGGTGAGGATGTGAAGACTTTTCTCAAGGAAGTGCTGCTTCCTCTGCTGATTGCCCTTTGTCTTGCCGCATTCTTCAAGCCGGTCTATATGGCGGACGGCGTATGTGACTACTTCCTGATGTGGCTCTGTGTCGGCTTCCCATTCGGCATCCGCAGGATGTGTCTCTGGCTCGTCCCCTTCGGTTACGGCATATCCGGCACAGTAGGAATCTTCGTACTCAACATCATCATCGGCGGTCTTATCGGAGGACTCGCCCTGATTGTCTGGCTGCTGCTCGGCATCATCCATACCATCCGAGAAATCATCTGAATATCTGAAAAGCTAAGAGGGTTTGTTTCATTCTCCAATTCGGAGCATGAAGCAAACCCTCTTTTTTTGTTGCCCGAAAGCTGGAACAATCTGCCTCTTGCAGATGACGGCGGTGCGGCGAGGAAAGGAGAGAAAACAAAATGAGCTACATGACAGCCGGTAAGCTGCAAGCCTTTGAAGCCCTCATGAAGGAGGTACCCGGCCACAACCACTATGACAGCGGATGCGACGGGATCTGCCCGGAATGTCGGTCGTGCTGTTTCCATCGTCCCTACTGGAAATATCAAACCTGTGTCTTCGAGGAATGTCCCTATTCCCCGGTGAAGCTGTCAACGCTGCGCTGTCAGCCGGTGATGGCAAGGGAGGGATAACCGCATGGCAGTCTATCGCGTCAACAAAAACCGTGGCTACACGGTCATGGCAAATTACCATCTCAGGGATAAAACCCTGTCCCTCAAGGCCGTGGGGCTACTCTCCAAAATGCTGTCCTTCAACGATGGCTGGCAGTTCTCAACGAAAGGTCTTTCGGCGATCTGCAAGGAAGGTCCCGATGCTGTTCTGGCAGCTCTCAGGGAGCTTGAAGATCACGGCTACCTTATCCGTCACAGGCAACGCGACGCCAAGGGCAGGATGAGCAACACGGTCTTTGAGATTTACGAACAGCCACAACCGGTTTCTCCACACAGGGAAAATCCAGATGTGGAGAATCCAGATATGGAGAATCCACACATGGAAAACCCACATGGGGAAAATCCCGCACAATTAAATACCAATCAAGTAATTAACAACCAAAGAAATAACTCTCTGAATAAGTATCAATCTATCAATCTTGATGGGATGGACAGGATGGATGAACGGGAGCAATACAGGGAATTGATCCGGGATAACCTTGAGATCGACATCCGCTCTCAGGACAGGCACTATGACCTTGACCGGGTAAATGAAATTGTCGAGATCATGCTGGATGCCATCTGCTCCACAAGCCCCACCATCCGTATCAACGGAGAAGATATGCCGCAGCCGGTGGTCAAATCACGCTTCCTTAAGCTGGACAGCGGCCACATTGACTATGTGCTCCAAGCGATGAACGATTGCCCTTCCGACATTCGGAACATCCGGGCATATCTGCTCACGGCGTTATACAACGCTTCGCTGACCATAGACAACTACTATTCAGCCCGCGTGAACTACGATTTTCACGGGAAAGGCTGATGCGTAAGCATTCTTAATCAACTTCAAGGGGGTGAGATGAAAACATGATCCACATTTTACATGGTGTCCCGCCTTAGTGACGGGATTGCCCCGCAAATCTCAGAAAGGAGGTCCCCATGCAGGATGAAGTAAACACCAAAGTTGTTGCGATTGCCATTCGGGGCGGTAAGATCACTGCGGAAGTGTTGAAAAAGGCGCTCGCCAAATTCATCGAGGAAATTGAAAAGGCAGAGAAGCAAGCCTATCAGCCAAAGACCTATCGGGGCAAGCAGTCCATCAAGCACCTTGTCGAGCAGAACGCCGCAATCAGCAACATTGAAGTGACCGACGGAAATATCAAGTCTTTCGAGCGCACAGCGAACAAGTACGGGATCGACTATGCGCTCAAGAAGGACACCTCTGAGCAGCCGCCGCGCTATCTCGTCTTTTTCAAAGGGCGGGATGTGGATGTGATGACTCAGGCGTTCAAGGAGTTTTCTGCAAAGACGGTCAAGCAGAAGGATAAGCCTTCCCTCAAACAGAAGCTCTCCCGCAGCCGGGAGCAGTCAAAAGCCCAGCACAAGGAGAAGGTCAAAGTCAAGACGAAGGATCGGGGCGTTGAGCTATGAAGAAGAAACTCGACATCAAAAAGCTCATTCTTCTCAACCTTCCCTATGTGTTCGCCTTCTACTTTGTGGATAAGCTGGCGGCAGTCTTCCGGTTGGCTCCCGGCACGGAGTTCATCGACAAGCTCACCGGAGGCTTTGCCAATTTCGGCGCAGCGTTTGCCAATCCGCTCCCCAGCTTCCACCCGGTAGACCTTCTCATCGGTGCGGCCGGGGGCGCATTGCTCAAGCTTGCCGTCTACATCAAAGGCAAAAACCGCAAGAAGTTCCGCCAAGGAGAGGAATACGGGTCAGCGCGTTGGGGCAGACCGGAAGACATCCGGCCTTACATGGATGATGACTTCTCCAACAATGTCATACTCACCCAAACTGAGGGGCTGACGATGAACAGCCGACCGAAGCAGCCGAAGTACGCGAGGAATAAGAATATCCTTGTCATCGGCGGTTCCGGCTCCGGCAAGACCCGCTTCTTTGTGAAGCCAAACCTCATGCAGATGCACAGTTCCTATGTGGTCACTGATCCCAAGGGCACAGTATTGGTCGAATGTGGGAAGATGCTTGAGAAAAACGGGTATGTCATTAAGTCGCTGAACACGATCAACTTTCGTAAGTCCATGCACTACAACCCGTTCGCCTACATCCGCAGCGAGAAGGACATCCTCAAACTGGTCAATACGATCATCGTCAACACGAAGGGAGATGGCGATAAGTCCGGGGAGGATTTCTGGGTCAAGGCAGAAAAGCTCTACTATACCGCCCTCATCGGCTATATCTGGTACGAAGCGCCAGAACACGAGAAAAACTTCTCTACCTTGCTCGAATTGATCAACGCTTCGGAGGCCAGAGAGGATGACGAAACCTTCAAAAATCCCGTTGACCTCATGTTCGATGAGCTGGAAGAGCGCGAGCCAGACCACTTCGCGGTGAAGCAATACCGCAAATATAAGTTAGCCGCTGGCAAAACCGCCAAGTCGATCCTGATTAGCTGCGGCGCACGGCTCGCCCCGTTTGACATCGCGGAGCTGCGGGAGCTGATGAGTTACGACGAGATGGAGCTGGATTGCATCGGCGACCGCAAGACGGCGCTGTTCGTCATTATCTCTGATACCGACGATACCTTCAACTTTGTCGTGGCGATTATGTACTCCCAGCTTTTTAACTTGCTCTGCGACAAGGCGGATGATGTCTACAATGGGCGGCTTCCCGTCCATGTCCGCTGTCTGCTCGATGAATTTGCGAACATCGGTCAAATTCCGAAGTTCGATAAGCTGATTGCCACCATCCGAAGCCGGGAAATCTCAGCGTCCATCATCTTGCAGTCCCAGAGCCAGCTCAAGACCATCTACAAGGACGCGGCGGACACGATTGTCGGCAACTGCGACTGTACCCTCTTCCTTGGCGGCAAGGAAAAATCCACTTTGAAGGAACTCAGTGAAATCCTCGGCAAGGAGACAATCGACCTATATAACACATCAGAAACCCGTTCAACCAACAACTCATACGGCCTGAACTATCAGAAGACCGGCAAGCAGCTCATGTCGGAGGACGAAATCGCTGTCATGGACGGCGGCAAATGTATTTTGCAGCTTAGAGGCGTGAGACCTTTTCTCAGTGACAAGTACGACATTACGAAGCATCCAAAATACAAAATGCTGTCCGACTACGATAAGCGCAACGCCTTTGACATCGAGAAATACCGTTCTCACAAGCTGGTAGTCAAGCCAACCCAAACCTTCGACCTCTATGACATGGGAGAGGTTGAAGCCGATTGAAGCCCCGTCATGCACTGCGCATGGGCAATGCCCAAAGCAGAACAATGACGGGGCTTCTATTTTTTTACCCATTTTCAATAATTCACACTCAAAAATCAAGGAGGTCACTCTATGGAATTTATCAATCAGGCGGTTACGGTCCTTCAGACGCTCGTTGTTGCCCTCGGTGCCGGTCTGGCTGTGTGGGGTGTGGTCAACCTCATGGAGGGGTACGGCAATGACAATCCCGGTGCCAAGTCCCAGGGCATCAAGCAGTTGATGGCCGGTGGCGGCGTGGTACTCATCGGCACGACCCTCATCCCCCTGCTGTCCGGTTTGTTCTGATAACCGGTTCGCGTATCCACATGGGAGGGCGCGAAATGCCGCGCTCTCCCTTCATTTTTAACCAATTTCCAACACAAGGAGGTCATTTATGGAATTTATCAATCAGGCAGTTACCGTTTTGCAGACCCTCGTTGTCGCCCTTGGCGCTGGCCTTGCCGTGTGGGGCGTGGTCAACCTCATGGAGGGGTACGGCAATGACAATCCCGGTGCCAAGAGCCAAGGAATCAAGCAGTTGATGGCCGGTGGTGGTGTGGTACTCATCGGCACGACCCTTATCCCGCTCCTGTCTGGCCTGTTCTGATCCGGCAACCCCAGCATAACCGAAAGGTGGTGAAATATTGGGATTTATCCTTGAAAAAATCGAAGAAGCCATAAAAGAGCTTCTGATCGGCTGGATTGAAAGCAACATGACCAATATGTTCACCGATGTCAACGACAAGGTAGGGACGATAGCTGCTGAGGTAGGCAAAACGCCCTCTTCATGGGATAGCAGCATATACCAGATGATCCGGGGACTATCCGAAAATGTGATAGTCCCCATCGCTGGTATCATCATCACCTTTGTCCTGTGTTACGAGCTGATCTCCATGATCACCGAGAAAAACAACTTGCATGACATGGACACATGGATGTTCTTCAAGTGGTTCTTCAAGGCGGCTGTGGCGATCTACCTCGTTACCAATACCTTTGACATTGTGATGGCGGTCTTCGACATCGGTCAGAATGTCGTAGCCGGTGCAGCCGGTGTCATAAGCGGCGACACGAACATCGACATCGAATCCACTCTTGAACAAATGCGCGCCAGCATGGAAACGATGGGCATTGGCGAACTGCTCGGCTTGTCCATAGAGACGCTGCTGATCAGCCTGTGCCTCAAGATCATGTCCATTCTCATCACGGTCATTCTCTATGGCCGTATGATTGAGATTTATTGCACCGTGAGCATCGCGCCCATTCCCATTGCGACGATGAGCAACCGCGAATGGGGCAGCATCGGCACGAACTACCTCAAAGGGCTGTTCGCGCTGGCATTCCAAGGCTTCCTCATCATGGTGTGCGTTGCGATCTATGCCGTGCTCATCAACAACATGATCATCGCAGCCAATATCCACTCGGCGCTATTCTCGGTGGCAGCTTATACGGTCATTCTTTGCTTCTCCCTGTTCAAGACAGGTTCGCTTGCAAAGTCACTATTCAATGCCCACTGAGAAAGGAGGGTCAACTTGAAGAAATACTCCGTGATCTACGCCGACCCTCCGTGGCGGTACAAGGTCTACTCAAAGAAGGGGCTTGGCCGCTCAGCGGAAAGCCATTACCCGACCATGAGCCTTGAAGACATCAAGGCTCTGCCTATTGGAGAGCTTGCAGCAAAAGACTGTGCGCTCTTCATGTGGATTACCTTCCCCTGTATGCAGGAGGCGTTCCAAGTCCTTGAAGCATGGGGATTTGAATACAAAACGACGGCTTTTGTCTGGATCAAGCAGAACCGGGTGTCCGACAGTCTCTTTTGGGGCATGGGGTACTGGACACGGGCGAATGCTGAACTCTGCATCCTTGCAACGAAAGGCCATCCCAAACGGGCAAGCCCCGGTGTGCATCAGGTCATCATAAGCCACATCGAAGAGCACTCCAAGAAACCGGAGGAAGCCCGCAACCGCATTGTCCAGCTCATGGGCGATGTCCCGCGCATCGAACTTTTCGCCCGCCAGTCCCCCGAAGGCTGGGATGTATGGGGCAATGAGGTCGAATGCAGCATCACGCTTGGAAAGGAGGTTCCCAATGGCGTTTGTACCGGTCCCGAAGGACCTGAATCGTGTCAAGACGAAGGTCATGTTCAACCTGACAAAGCGGCAGCTCATCTGCTTTGCGCTGGCTGCGGCAGCGGGTGTTCCGATCTTCTTCCTGACTAAGCCCAGCCTCGGCATCTCCACTTCGGCAATGCTGATGGTGGTCATCATGCTCCCGTTTATCTTCTTCGCTCTCTATGAGAAGGACGGGCAACCGGCTGAAAAAATCCTCGGTCATGTGATCAAGTCCATGTTTTTGAGGGATAAGGTGCGGCCATACCGCACGAGCAACCTATACGCTGCGATCCAGCAGGAAATCAAAGAGAAGGAGGAATTGCAGATTGCACAGCAGCACGAAAAAGGCCGCAGAACCTAAGCGGCTTACCAAAAACGGCAAGGTGTACGGCGATCTTCTCTCCGCCGAGGAAAAGAAGAAGCTGGTCTTGCAGAAGAAAAAGGACAAGAAGGCAAAGAAAGTCCGCAAATCGGCGCAGCAGACCATCCCCTATGTGGAGATGTGCCGCGACGGCATCTGCAAGGTCAACAGCCGTCTTTATACAAAGACTATCCGTTTCAACGACATCAACTATCAGCTCGCCCAGAACGAGGACAAGACGGCCATCTTCGAGAACTGGTGCGACTTCCTGAACTACTTTGACAGCTCGATTTTTGTCCAGTTCTCTTTCATCAACCAGAGGACGAGCATCAGCGAGTTCAAGAAGCAGATCAACATCCCGGAGCAGGCTGACGAGTTCAACGACATCCGCAGCGAGTATTCCGAGATGCTGCAAAACCAGCTCACGAAGGGCAACAACGGCCTCATCAAGCGCAAGTACATTACCTTCGGCATTGAGGCCGACTCCCTGCACATGGCGAAGGCCAAGCTGGATCGGATTGAGACGGACATCCTCAACAATTTCAAAACCCTCGGTGTGAAGACCGAGCCGCTGTCCGGCTACGAACGGCTGAAAGTGCTCCATGATGTGTTCAACATGGACTCGAACGAGCCGTTCCGCTTCTCCTTTGACATGGTAGCCCGGACGGGACTCAGCAGCAAAGATTTCATCGCGCCCACTTCCTTCGACTTCCGTGAAGGCAAGTGCTTCAAGATGGGCAAGGCCATCGGCGCAGTGAGCTTCCTGCAAATCCTCGCGCCGGAACTCAATGACCGGATGCTGGCTGACTTCCTCGACATGGACAGCAACATCACGGTCAATCTTCATATCCGCACGATTGATCAGGCGAAAGCCATCAAGAGCATCAAGATGAAGATTACTGACCTCGACAAGATGAAAATTGAAGAGCAGAAGAAGGCCGTGAGAAGCGGATATGACATGGAAATCATCCCGTCCGACCTTGCCACCTACGGCGGTGAGGCCAAGCGCCTGTTGCAGGACCTTCAGACGCGCAACGAGAGAATGTTCCTTGTGACCATCCTCATCATGAATACCGCTGCCTCCCGCCAGAAGCTCGAAAACGCCATCTTCCAGACGGCTTCCATTGCCCAGAAATACAACTGTGCGCTCAAGCGGCTGGACTTCCAGCAGGAAGAAGGGCTGATGTCCTCTCTTCCGATTGGCCTGAATCAGATCGAGATTGAGCGCGGGCTGACCACCTCTTCGACGGCGGTGTTCGTCCCGTTCACGACGCAGGAGCTTTTTCAGGGCGGCGAGGCGCTGTATTACGGGCTGAATGCGCTCTCCAACAACATGATCATGGTTGACCGCAAGCAGCTCAAAAACCCGAACGGTCTGATCCTCGGCACCCCCGGCTCCGGCAAGAGCTTTTCGGCGAAGCGGGAAATGACCAACGCCTTCCTCATCACAGAAGATGACATCATCGTCTGCGATCCCGAGGCGGAGTATTATCCCCTTGTGCAGAAGCTCGGCGGTCAGGTCATCCGCATCTCGCCGGTAAGCACCGACTACATCAACCCGCTGGACATCAATGTGAACTACTCGGAAGAGGAAAACCCGCTGACTTTGAAGTCTGACTTCATCCTCTCCATGTGTGAGCTGATTGTGGGCGGCAAGGATGGGCTGCAACCGGTGGAAAAGACCATCATCGACCGCAGCGTTCGCAAGGTGTATCAGGACTATTTTGCCGATCCGGTCCCTGAGAAGATGCCTATTCTCGAAGACCTCTACAACATCCTGCGCAGTCAGAGTGAGCCGGAGGCACAGCGTATCGCCACTGCCCTTGAAATCTATGTGCATGGCTCGCTGAATGTCTTCAATCACCGGACGAATGTGGATGTGAATAATCGCTTCGTCTGCTATGACATCAAGCAGCTCGGAAAGCAGCTCAAGAAGCTTGGGATGCTCATTGTGCAGGATCAGGTCTGGAACCGTGTGACCATCAACCGCGCCCAGCACAAAGCGACGCGCTACTACATGGACGAGTTCCACCTTCTGCTCAAGGAAGAACAGACAGCCGCCTATTCCGTCGAAATCTGGAAGCGGTTCAGAAAATGGGGCGGGATTCCGACCGGGATCACCCAGAATGTCAAGGATTTGCTGGCTTCTCGTGAGATTGAGAACATCTTTGAGAACTCCGACTTCGTTTACCTTCTGAACCAGGCATCCGGCGACCGGCAGATCCTCTCGAAGGCACTGAACATCTCGCCCAGCCAGCAGAACTACATCACCAATTCCAACGCCGGTGAAGGCTTGATCTTCTACGGCTCGACCATCGTCCCCTTCAAGGATGACTTCCCGAAGGACACGATGCTCTATCGTTACATGACCACCAAACCCGAAGAAACCTTGCAGAATTAAGGAGGACTACCTTTATGAAAAAGAATATGAATGAGAACTTTGAGATCACCGTTGACGAGATGACCGAGATTTTCGGCGATACGCCGGTTGAGATGAGCTTCCGCGAGGTCAAGGAAGGCATGGACAGCTTCTTCGGCCTGATGGGGCTGACCGTGGAGTTGGTCAACCTGATCCGCAAGGAGGACGAGCTGAAAAAGCACCACCGCGCTTACCTCCATGTCCGCGAGGAAATCGCCGAGTGCGCCAATGAGGCGACGGAGGTCATCGGCGGTATTCTCGACTCCATTCAGGAGAAAGAACACATCTACCGTGTGTCCGGCTCTCCTTCCGCTTTTGATATGGATGAGGAAGACAAGTATGAGGATGATTTCGTCACCATCCCCAAGGAGAAGTACGACAGCATGATTGAGGATCTGCTGACGATGGCCGAGCTGATCGACATGGTATCGGATATGCGCACCAAGGATGTCCGCGCCATTCAGGAGTTTGGCAAGTTCATCCCCGCTTATGCCGCCTATGAGCGCAATCGTCTTTCCCTGTACCGCGAAGCGGCGAAGGAGGCCGAGTCCATCATCGACCGCTGGGAGGATGAGCTGGACGAGGACGAGGACTACGAGCCGGACGAGTATTTCTCCGACTGATTGCGCATCAAGTCTCGCAGAAAGGAGGGAGTCCCCATACAGCTTGATCACATTTACACCGGCGATTGTCTCGAAGTCCTCAAAACGCTGCCCGATGAAAGCGTCCATTGCTGCATCACCTCCCCGCCGTATTACGCGCTGCGCGATTACGGTGTGGACGGGCAGATCGGCAGAGAGGCAACGCCAAAGGAATACATCTCGCGCCTGACGGAAGTGTTCGCCGAAGTCAGGCGCGTACTGCGCTCAGACGGGACGCTCTGGCTTAACATCTCCGACACCTATGCCGGGAAAGGCAATCAGGGCGGCTATGTGGACGCAAAAAATCCCAAGGGCAGAAATGGTCAGGCTGTGGCTCTTAACTACAAGGTTGAGGGCTGCAAGCCCAAGGACATGATCGGCATCCCGTGGATGCTGGCCTTTTCGCTCCGCGGCTCCGGCTGGTATTTGCGCAATGACATTATCTGGATGAAAGAAAACCCGATGCCGGAGAGTGTCAAAGACCGCTGCGCCCGCTGCTATGAACACATCTTCCTGTTCTCAAAGTCACGGAAGTATTTCTTTGACTACCGGGCAATCTCCGAGCCGATTGCTCCCGGAACAGCGAGCAGGCTCAAGCGTGGGGTCAAGGGAAGCAACAAATACGGGGAACCTATCCCCGGACAGGTAAAGCAGCAAACCATCAATCTTTGCCGGGAACATGGCGAGATCACCGATGACATGATAAACCCGCTGCGCAACAAGCGGGATGTCTGGATTATCAACACTGTCCCCTTCAAAGGCGGTCACTATGCCGCATACCCGCCTAAACTGGTTGAAACCTGTCTGCTTGCCGGATGCCCGAAAGACGGCGTTGTCCTTGATCCCTTCATGGGAAGCGGCACAACCGGCATGGTCGCAAAGCAGCTTGACCGTCACTATGTCGGGATCGAGTTAAATCCTGAATATAAAGAACTTGCCGAGGCGCGGATTGGAGGTGAAATTTGATGCCTCATGATGAATTGAAGCCAAAAGACCGGGTTGTCCTGCGGATGACCAGAGACGGCGCTGTGGAAGAAAACCTTACCGAAGGCACCTCAGAAAAAGTGTCAAAACGGCTTGAGGACGCCCAGCTTGTCGCGCCCCATGACACGGAAACCGGCGATATTGCCGAAGAGGTCAAGAAGCGGCGGCAGCTTCGTCCTGATGAGCTGGAAGACGCAGTGAGTCAGGCTCAAGCCGAAACACAGTCCGCAGATGCGGCGCAAGAGTACAATCCGGGCGATCTACCCGTCAGCGATGATCCCACATCTCACACTCTGCACTCTGAGACATACCGCACCCATTCCGTTGACTACGGAAAAGCATTTGCCGATACCGCTGTTACCGGTAAGGTCAGCAGACCTCGCGCTGAAAGGCAGATTGATGGAGAGTCCGTTCTGGAAAGAGCGGCGGAAACCTCCGCAGAGATGCCGGACCTTGACGATGATGCCCCAGCTTCCAGACGGATTGAACGGTTGGAGCGAAAATCTCAGAAGGCGCATGAGCGTCTGGATGCCGCCCGTGAGAAGCTGCCCACCAAGAAGGTGTTGAAAAAAGAGCGCGTCTTTGACGAGGAAACCGGTAAAGGCAAAACCCGCCTCTACTTTGAAGACGAGCTGAAAGTCCCCAAGGGACAGAGCAAATTGCAGTTTGAGGCAGACAAGACCGTCCGCAAGGTCGGCGATACGCTTGCCTCTGGCATCCACGGCAAAATCCATGAGGTGGAGCAGGAAAACTCCGGTGTAGAAGCTGCCCATAAGACAGAGATTGCCGCCGAGTCCGTTGTCCGCCACTACCAGCATCATACAGAGCGCAGTGCAAACAAGCCGTTCGAGAAGGTGTCCAAGCTGGAGCAGAAGGCCGAGGCCGCTGACCGGAAGCTCCATTTTGAGAAGACGGTCGCCGAAAATCCTGAGATGAAGGCTTCCCGAGCCAATATGAATAAGCACTACCAGAAGCAGCACATCAAGAAGGAATATGCTGCGGCTCGCAAGGCAGGGACGCAAACGGCCTCCACCGCCACCAAGTCCACCGGTAAAACCATCCGAGAGAAAGCGTCGGATAAGGTAAAGGACTTTATCGTCAAGAACAAAAAGGTCTTTGCTTGGCTGGGAGCTGGCTTGATGATTCTGATCCTGTTGTCTGCTGGGATTAGCTCCTGCACGGCAATGTTCACCTCTACCACCTCGTCTGTCATCGCCACTTCCTACCTCAGTGAGGACGATGCCATGACCGGCGCGGAGGCGCAGTATTGTCAGATGGAGGCCGAGCTGCAATCGTATCTGGACAACTACGAAAGCACACACGACTACGACGAGTACCACTTTGACCTCGACGCGATTGAGCACGATCCCTATGTGCTCATTTCCATTCTCTCCGCCTTCAATGAAGGAGAGTTCACTCTGGACGAAGTTCAGGGGCTTCTTCAAACGCTCTTTGACCGGCAATACATCCTCACCGAAGATGTGGAGGTTGAGGTACGCTACCGGACAGAGACCCGTACCGGGACAACGACTGTCACCGATCCCGAAACCGGCGAGACCAGCACGGAAACTTACACCTATGAGGTCGAAGTGCCGTATAACTACTACATCTGTACTGTCACGCTGGAAAACTTTGACCTCTCCCATTTACCGGTCTACATCATGAATGAAGACCAGCTCTCCATGTACTCAGCCTATATGTCAACTCTGGGCAACCGTGAGGATTTGTTCCCCGGCTCCGGCTATGTGGACAAGTACATTGAAAACCCACCCGATGACTACACGGTCAATGCGGCGTATCTGACGGACGAGAAGTTCGCAACTCTCATCGCAGAGGCAGAAAAATATCTCGGCTACCCGTATGTTTGGGGCGGTTCAAACCCGTCCACTTCCTTTGACTGTTCGGGATTCGTCAGCTATGTCCTCACAAACAGCGGACTTGTCAACACCGGACGCCTGGGTGCGCAGGGGCTTTACAATGTCTGTTCGCCTGTTTCCAGCGCCGATGTGAAGCCGGGGGATCTCGTCTTCTTTGTCGGCACTTATGACACACCGGGCGTTTCCCATGTGGGCATCTATGTGGGCGACAATGTGATGTTGCACTGCGGCGATCCCATCCAGTACACATCCATCAACACTTCCTACTGGCAGTCTCACTTTTATGCCTTTGGAAGACCCAACTATTAACTGAAAGGAGCGTTTTTATGAACCCGAAATATCAGAAGGTTTGCACGGAAATCACCAAAACCGAGAAGAAGGTCGAGGACCTGCAGGGGCAGCTCAAGGAGCTTTACGACAAGAAAACCGAGCTGGAAAACCTTGAAATCGTCAACACCGTCCGTGCAATGGTCATGGACAAGGATCAGATCATGGCCTTCCTCGCTGCGATGAAGGACGGCAAGGCGGAAAAGCCTATCACTACCCAGCAGGAGGTGACGGACAATGACTAAGAGAAAAGGAATCCGCCTTCTGGCGGCGCTTGCACTGTGCTTCACGCTTTGTATCTCGTTCACTGTACCCGCATTCGCCTATGCGGATGACACCGAGCAGGAGCTTCCGGTCACGGAGGCAACCCAGCCCGAGGCAACACCGGAAACCGCAGCACCCGAAGAGCCTGAACAGTATGAGGGCGAGCCGATTGACGGTGAAGGCAACGCTTATACCCGCGATCTGCTCTATGACAAGGCGACGAATAAGCAGTTCATCACAGTACAGACCAAGACCGGCAACACCTTCTATGTTGTGATCGACTACGATGCGCCCATCAACGAGGAAGAGGAACAGTACCAGACCTATTTCCTCAACATGGTGGACGAGGCCGATCTGCTTGCCCTGTTGGATGAGGAAACGGCATCTTCGCTTACTACCTGTAACTGCGATACCCGCTGCGAGGCCGGAGCTGTCAATACGGAATGCCCTGTCTGCAAAACAAACATGAGCGAGTGTGCCGGCGCTGTACCTGAGCCGGAAGAGCCGGTCGAGGACGCGGAAGCCGAAGCGTCCGAAGAGCCGGAAAACGCTTCCCCAAACATTGCCTTGATCATCGGCATCATCGCGCTGGTCGGCATCGGCGGTGGTGCATATTACTACTTCAAGTTCGTGCGCGGCAAGAAGCAGAAGGACGAGGATCTGGATTTCTTCGATGACGAGGGCTATGAGGAAGAGCCGTACATCAACGAGGACGAAGAGCCTGTCATTGCAGACGATGAGGATGACGGGGACGAAACCAAAGAAACGGAGGAAACGATTTGATCTTAGTGATTGCGGAAAAACCGAGTGTTGGAGCCGCTATCGGGAAGGTGCTGGGCGCTTCCTCCCGTAAGGACGGCTATCTCGAAGGAAACAACTACATTGTCTCATGGTGCGTTGGTCATCTTGTGGGGCTTGCGGACGCAAGCTCCTACGATGAGCGCTTTGCCAAATGGCGGTACAGCGATCTCCCCATCGTCCCGGATGAATGGCTGTTTGAAGTTCCGAAGGACAAGCAGAAGCAGTTCAAGGTGTTGCGTGACCTTATGCTCGATAAGCGTGTGACCGAGCTTGTCTGCGCCACCGATGCGGGGCGCGAGGGCGAGTTGATTTTTCGGTTGGTCTACAAGAAAGCCGGTTGCACGAAGCCTTTCAAGCGCCTGTGGATCAGCTCGTTGGAAGACAACGCGATCCGGGAGGGCTTTGCCCATCTGCGAAGCAGCGGCGAGTATGACCGGCTCTACGAAGCCGCGCTTGCCCGTTCCAAGGCAGATTGGATTGTCGGTATCAACGGCACAAGGCTGTTCTCAACACTCTATCATAAAAAGCTGGTGGTCGGGCGCGTCCAAACGCCTACGCTGGCAATGCTGGTGGAGCGTGAAGGCAAAATTTCCACCTTCCACAAGGAGAAATACTTCAATGTCCATATCAGCAAAGACAACTTGACGGCGGATCTGGAAAAGGTCAAAACCGAAGACGAGGCGAAGGCGATTGCGGCGGCTTGCGATAAAAAGCAAGCCGTCGTTTCTTCTCTCAAGAAGGAGACGAAGACGGTCAACCCGCCAAAGCTCTATGATCTGACCACCTTGCAGCGGGAAGCCAACCGCTACTATGGCTTTACCGCCCAGCAGACGCTCGATCTGGTGCAGTCCCTCTATGAGAAAAAGCTGCTTACCTATCCCCGAACGGACAGTCAGTTCATCACTGAGGATATGGAGAGCACCGCCCATCAGGTGATCGGCATTGTCTCCCGCAAGCTGCCGCTCTTTGAGGGCATCACCCATGAGCCGGACATCGGGAGAATTACCAACAACGCCAAGGTCACTGACCATCATGCCATTATCCCCACTGTCCAGCTTGAAAAGCAGGACCTCGCCGAGCTGCCGGAGTCGGAGCAGAAAATCATCCGGCTTATCGCCATGCGCCTTCTGAGCGCTACCGGTGAGAAGCACATCTATGATGAGACTTCGGTCACACTCACCTGTGAGGGGTTCGAGTTCAAGGCAAAAGGCAAAACGGTCGTACGGGATGGATGGAAGTCGGTTGAGCGCTGCTTCAAGGAAACGCTCAAGAGCAAGGAAAAGGACGAGACGGAACGCTCGCTGCCTTCTCTGAATGAGAAGGATATTCTCTCTTCTGTCGATTCCAGCGTCACCGAACATTACACATCCCCGCCGAAGTCCTACACCGAAGACTCCCTTCTGTCGGCAATGGAAACTGCGGGAAACGCTGAGTTCGACGATGATACCGAAAAGAAAGGGCTTGGCACTCCCGCCACCCGCGCCGGTATCATCGAAAAGCTGGTCAAAGGCGGCTTCGTTGAGCGCAAGGGCAAATCTCTCGTGCCTACAAAGGACGGCAACAACCTTGTATGCGTCCTGCCAGAACAGATCACTTCGCCTACCATGACGGCAGAATGGGAAAATACCCTGATGCAGATTGAGCGTGGCAATGCGGATGCGGACAAGTTCCTTTCCGGCATTGTGGGAATGACCTCCGATCTGGTCAAAGCCTATCCCTTCCTCTCTGAGGCCGAGGCAAACCGCTTCGATACCGGCAGAGAGTCCATCGGCAAATGCCCGCGCTGCGGCTCGCCGGTCTATGTAGGCAAGGGAAACTACTACTGCTCGAACAAGGAATGCTCCTTCTGTATGTGGGAGGATAACAAGTTCTTTACGAGTAAGAAAAAGAAGCTGACCAAGAAAATCGCCGCCGAACTGCTGGACAAGGGTTGGTGCAGAGTGACCGGGCTTTATACGCCAAAGCGCCCGCAGCTCTATGATGCGGTGATCCGTCTGGATGACACAGGCGGCAAGTATGTCAGCTTCAAGATGGAGTTCGACCGATGACGCGCCCGCGATATATTGCCTCATGCAGCGGAGGCAAGGACAGCGTAGCAACAATTCTTCTTGCTGCGGAGAAAAACGAGCCGTTGGATGAGGTCATTTACAGTGAGGTGATGTTCGATCAGGAGATCAGTGGAGAAGTCCCGGAGCATCGGGACTTTATCCACCAAAAGCTCAAACGGTTCGTTGAAAATGAACTCGGATGCAAATTCACGGTTCTGCGAAGTGACAAAACTTACGATGATGTGTTCCATCACATTATCACAAGAGGACCTTATGAAGGGCTGATTCGAGGTTTTGTCTGGCCGGGAAAGTGCGCGGTAAATCGGGACTGTAAAATGCCTCCGCTCCGCAAGTACCATAAGGCTCAACCTGATGACACCCGTAGCTATGTAGGTATTGCATTGGACGAGCCAAAGCGTCTTGCCAGACTGAATAAGGAGAAGGACATCAGCCTTCTTGCAAAGTATGGCATGACGGAAGCGGATGCTTGGCGGCTGTGCGAGAAATACGATATGCTCTCGCCCTGTTATCAACATTCCAAACGCAACGGTTGTTGGTTCTGCCCGAACGCATCGACTTCTGAGCTTTCCCACATGGTCAACCGTCACCCTGACTTATTTGAGAAGTTGATTGAATGGGAACATACAGATAATTTGTATCATCGCAGATTGACCAGAACGGAAACTCCGTCTGAGATCAAAGCCCGTCTTTCGGGCAAATCTCAGCCGGAGTTTTCTATTTCAAATCAGTAAGATTGGAGGTTAGAAATGGCTGAAAACAGAAACGCCCAGCAAGTCCGGGAAATTACCGATAAGCTGGAACAGGGACTCAAGGAGCTGTTTGAATCCGAACGCTTCAAAGAGTATCTGAAAACGATGTCCAAGTTCTACAACTACTCGTTTAACAATACGCTTCTCATCGCCATGCAGAAGCCGGATGCAACGCTGATCGCCGGTTACACGGCATGGCAGCGCAACTTCGACCGCCATGTGATGAAGGGCGAAAAGGGCATCAAAATCCTTGCTCCTGCGCCCTACAAGGTGCAGGAAGAGCGGGAAAAACACGACCCGGCAACGCAGAAGCCCGTTCTCGACAAGGACGGCAAGCCGGTCACTGAGACGGTTGAAGTGACCCGCCCCGCCTTCAAGGTGGTGAGCGTCTTCGATGTGTCCCAGACGGACGGCAAAGCGCTTCCCGATATTGCCGTAGACGAGCTGACAGGCAGCGTGGAAAACTACGCCGCCTTTTTTGATGCTCTCAAAGAGCTGTCTCCGGCCCCCATTGCCTTTGAAAACATCACCGATGGCGCAAAAGGCTACTTCTCTCATGTAGAAAACCGCATTGCCATTCAGGAGGGCATGAGCGAAATCCAGACCATCAAGACGGCGATCCATGAGATTGCCCATGCCAAGCTCCATGCCGTCACTCCGGGCGAAAAGGTCGCTCCCGAAGACAAGAAAGACCGGCGCACTAAGGAGGTCGAGGCAGAAAGCGTCGCCTATACCGTCTGCCAGCGGTACGGCATTGAAACCTCTGATTATTCTTTCGGCTATATCGCCGGTTGGTCCTCCGACAAGGAGACAAAGGAGCTGAAAGGCTCGCTGGAAACCATCCGCAAAACGGCGGCTGAGATGATCACCGGTATTGATGAAAAGCTCAAAGAGCGGCTTGCCGTGAAGGAACAGGAAGCCCCTACGCCGCTGCGGGATGCGGCGATTCCGGTTTACCGAGAAGCTGCGATGTATGCCTTTGAAGCCGGTGAGCTGGATGCTTACCGCACCTCGATGCAAGCCAACATGGACTGTAAAGAGGCGATTGAGCAGACCATCAACGACTACTACGGCAACAACCGACTTGCGGCGGAGTCCGCCGTTAAGAGCATCCTTGAGAAATTCTCGCCTGAGCGCGTCGCCTATGTCCTCGCGCAAACCATCCAGCAGAAAGACCATGACGGGCGCATTTCCCCAGACTGCAAGGAATGGGCAAAGGGCATGGATGGCAGCCCGGATCATGCAACTCAACTCATTATTGACAGTGTAAATCCGGGGCTGGTCAGCCTTTTCACCGAAGAGTTTGTCCGGCAGACTGCCATCAGCAGAACTCAGGAACAGGCACCGGCTGAGCAGAGCAAACCGGCTGTGCCGGAGAAGGCTCCCGAAGCTCCGGCTCCCAAAGAGCCGGAACAGGCGGTACCGGTGAAGCATCGCCTCACACCGGAGGAAAAGAAAATCAAGGAAGCTGTCATGGACACGCTCAAAGCGCAGATCTCCGGTCGCAACGACGGGATGCTGTCTACCTACCGTTCGTCCAATCAGTCCTTTAAGGTGATGATGGAGTACAAGGTCAGGATTGAGGGCAACACCGTTACCCGGGATGGCGAGCTGATGTTCGCTATCCACCGCCGCCATTCTGCGAAGAAGGTACAGGGCTGCTACCGCGAGCTGACACCGATGCTTGAATACATCGGCAAAGAGAAGACTCAGGAAGCAGCGCGGGAAAAACCTTCTATCCGGGAACAGCTCCGTGCTGCGGCAAAGAGCCAGCCTGAGCGGAAAACGCCGGTTAAGCAGAAGTCCCACGATGTCGGTTTGGAGTGATGCCTATGAAGTTTGAAAACATCGATCTTGTGGATGCCCTTCGCCGGATTATGGACATACACACCCAAAACTACAAAGAGGACTTTGAGCTGGACGCCGGGTTGCTTCACAGCCTTGCCGGTTCCCAATCTCCCGAGGACAAGCACCTTCTCTGGATGTCCCGTCCGAACGGCACTTACCTCCTGCCTGAGCGTGAAGTCTATGTGGAGGATTCCTACGAAAACAAAGTGTGGGAGTTTTACCATGAGCAAACCCGTGATCCCATCCTTGCCTACGCAGTTGAGATCAAAGGCGTAGAGGGCGATATCGTCAAAGGCAACCTCATTGAGCTGGACTATGCCGCCCATGTGGAGCGGATGCAAAAGCTCACCGTTCCGGTTGAGACAGTGGCAGTCACCTTTAAGGACGATGCCACCTTTTATCTGCCTTTCCGCAGCTACCGGCGCGAAGCGATCCCGCTGGAAGAAAAGCACGGCGAGGTCGTGTCGGTGAGCTATCTGCCTGAGAATGCGGTTGAGCTTGACATGATTCTCCGCCGTGAGCGCTTCAAAACGAGCTACCATGCGAAAACCGGCAGTATTGAGGATCACATTCACAAGCTTGCCGTCCAGCATGGCGTGATAGAAAAGCTGGGCATATTGCCCCTTGAAGCGCAGACCGCCTACAATGCCGTCAAGGAAGCCCATCCCGAAGCGATTGTCTGCTTTGCCCAGAACAGTTACTTCGAGATTTACGGTGAAGATGCGAAGAAGGCAGCGCCCGCGCTCGGCACAAAGCTCCTGATGAAAGAGCTGGAAGGCGGCGGACAGGTAGCCGTGACCGGCTTTCGGGAAGATCAGTGGGTTGCCAAGGCAAAGGCTCTGTGGGGACAAGGCAACGATGTCCTTGTTACGCAGCCCGGTGAAGACGGCAGACAGGAAACCGTCAAACACCTTATCGCTGAGGACTATATCCCTGTTGGCATGGTGATGGATATGGACGGCAAAACCGTTCGCGTTGACAAAGTGGATTTTCCAAATGAAGAAGTTAGCCTGACTGACATCACGGACAGGAAGAATCCCGTTCCATTCCATGAGCGGCTGTCTATTGTCCGTTCCTATGTGGAGGACGCTCCGGCTGAAAGCCTCTGGAAAGCAATGGATCGCAGAGAGCATCCCTCTCAGAAGAAGACTTCTGTCCTCGCAAAGCTCAAAGAACACGCCCAGACTGCGCCGGACAAAGGTGCTAAAAAGCCTGAGCAAACAAAGAAACCGAAATCAAAAGAAATGGAGATGTGATTATGTTTTTTACCGTGGAAGAGACAAATCTGATGTGTTGCTTCGACACTTCCAGCCGCAAGAGGCTGATTGCTGAAATGAAGTCGCTGCCCATCAACGAGCTGGACGACGAGATGGCGGAGCTGCTTTTTCATACCGTTCGGAAGCTTGAGGGTATCACCGACGAGGCGTTTGCCCAGCTCTACATCGCGCCGGACAGTATGATGGACGATTGAAAGGAGGATGCCTATGCCCGTGTTGGATGGCAGTTTTGAAGCCTTCGTGACCAATCTCGGCAAGTACAACGAAGGCGAGCTTGTCGGTGAATGGGTTCATTTTCCGACCACCGAAGAGGAAATGAAGGAGGTCTTCGAGCGAATCGGCATCGGCTCAAAGGGCGAGTTTGGTCAGGTTTATGAGGAATGGTTTATCACGGATTATGACTGCTCCATTCATGGAGTCAGCAATCTCCTTGGCGAATACGAAAACCTCGATAAGCTCAACTACCTCGCCGCGCGGCTGGATGAGATGTCCCGCTCTGAGCTTGAGCATTTCGTGGCAATCATGGATAGCGGCTGCGATGAAGTGAATGACCTCGACGATCTGATCAACCTGACCTACAATCTCGACAACTATGATTTTATCCCCGACATCAAGGACTATGACGATCTCGGTCGTTACTACTTCTTTGAGGGTGGCTACAACATCGACAACAAGTTCGGCAGCTTTGTGGACTACATCGACTTTGAGCGGTACGGTGAAGACTGTGCAATCAATGAAGGCGGCACGCTGACCGACGCCGGGTACATCCGACCTACCGGCGATAGCTGGAACCGCTACTTTGACGGTACGCTTGAGGATATTCCCGATGAGTACCGTGTCACCGGAAGCGGCGAGGAATTGGAGCAGCCAAGCACGATCACTGTGCTGGTGGTTGAGCCGGACAAGAAGCCCTATGTGAAAGAAATCCCTTCCAGCCTTGAGTCCTTACAGCATGAGGTTGGCGGGGACATTGAGGCGGTCTATCCCTTTGAAGAGCCGGTTGCTATTGTCTGCAACGGAGAAGGCAAGATGAACGGTTTGCCTCTCAACCGCGCTCTGCGGGATGACAACGGTGAAATCTATGATATTGTTGCCGGTACCTTCCTTGTCACAGGGCTGACGGATGACAGCTTCGGCTCGCTTTCGCCGGATCTGTTGCGACAGTTTGTGACGGAGTTCAAAATGCCGGAGCAGTTTGCCAAAATCGGAGACAGGATTGTTGCTATCCAGATGATTTCCGAAGAACAGCAGAAACAGACAGATCTTGAAGAGAAAAGCTCCATTGTCAATGAAAACACCTCCGGCATGGCGGTGGATGGTCATATCGGCACATGGCACACGATTGACCATAAAGAGATCGACGGTCACACCTTCTGGCTGATGGAGCACGACACCTTTGGGGACGATGCCTCCTGTATCATTGTCGATGAGCGCGGCGAGCTGGTGCTGTCCCATATCTATGACGGCTTCGATGAAACCGCAGTCAATCTGCTCCGTCAGGAGGTCATGCCGGTCGAGAAGATGCCGGATGACAGCATCAGCATCGAGGATATGAAGCAGTACGGCTACAAATGGGGCGGTATGCTGCCCATGCGGGAGGATGCTGCGGCTGAGGTCATGAAGTCGTGCCAGATTTACCGGCTGTACGGCGACGATACCGAGGGGCTGGTTCTGGACGCTAACGAGATCAAGGAACACGCCGCCAAAGGCGGTATCTTCGGTGTGGAGAAAGCGGATTGGGTGGCCGAGCTGGAAAAGCAAAATCCACTCAAAGCCGCTGAAATGTCGCTTGAGGATGACTACGGCATGATTGACGGAATCATCAACAACGGCCCGAAGGAAGACAAAACGAGCGAGAAGGGCGGTAAAGTCTCTATCATGGATCGGCTGAAATCCGCCAAAACCGCCCAGCAGACGGATAAGCCTTCTCCCCACAAGGAGAAGAAAAGCGAGCGTGAGTTATGAGCCGGAGCAAGAAATGGAAGCTCGAATGGAGCTTCTTTTTAGGCAGCGACGGTCGGCGCAAATACAATGACCTGTGCCGCCGCTGCATTCATCCTTGCAAGCAGAGCTTCCGCGCCGTTATCATCGCCTGTCCGCATTACTTTTCCAAGCGCTCAGGACAAAGCCAAAATCTGTCGGGATAAAGGTCGAAAATCGCTGATTTCCTGCCCTCTGAGCAGAGATGAAGCGTAGCCCCGTATGTTTTCCTGTCTAAGCTCCAAACGCCTGAAATGTCAGAATAAAGGTTGATTTTCTATCAAAAGCGAAGAGCCTCGGTCGATGTCCTTGCGGGTGTCGGCTGAGGCTCTTTTTTTGTGATTCTTTCATGAATTTCGTCCGCACTATGCCGCTAATACATTGAGAGTGGATTAGCGTTTCTGTATAACTGTGCCGCTTGTCCATATAATTACTATGAACGATATAGAAAAGGGCATGGTAGTTGTCATGATAGATAAACGAATAGGCAAGCGGATCAAGCAGTGCCGCGAACGCCTCGGTCTTACGCAGGAAGAGTTTGCCGAAAAGACCGGATTCACTGCAAACTATATTTCAACCTTAGAACGGGGCGCATCTTTTCCCCGTTGTGAAAATTTGATATTGTTGCTTAACGCTCTTGAGGTATCTGCGGATGCCATCTTCTGTGATGTACTCGACCACACGACAGAGTATAAGGCAACACAGCTCTCGAATGAATTGGGCACCCTTTCGGTTGATGCTCAAAATCGCATTCTCCAAATAGTTGAACTCCTGATCCGTCAAGAAAAAGAGAATGAAAAATAACATTCGCCATTGAACTGCGCTTATTCGGCGCAGTTTTTTCTTTTACCGCGTATTTCGACTGACTTCTGCATCTCTTCATGCTATACTGTGGATAAACGAATGAGAATAGCGCTAAAACACATAGTTGGAGAGATGAGATATGAAGACAAAGAAATGTGCATTTACCGGCCACAGACCCCAGAGCCTCCCGTTCGGATTCAATGAGGCAGACGAAAGATGTATTGCACTCAAGCAGAAGCTCAGAGATGAAATAATCAGGCAGATTGAAGAGAATGGCGTTACGCACTTTATCACCGGTATGGCAATCGGCGTTGATATGTTTGCGGCTGAGATCGTCCTTGGCTTGAAATCGGCTTATAATGGCATTACGCTTGAGTGTGCCATCCCTTGCGAAACACAAGCTGAGAAATGGAGCGAGGCTCTCAGGGATCGGTACTTTGATATAGCCTCCAAATGCGACAAAGAAACGCTTTTGCAGCAGCGTTATACGCCGGATTGTATGCACAAGCGCAATCGTTATATGGTGGACCAGGCTGATTACATTATTGCAGTATGGAACGGCAAACCGAGTGGCACAGGGAAAACCGTACAGTATGCGCAACAGCAGGGTAAGCCGGTGCGTGTCATCAATCCCATAACGCTTGTGGTAGAAAACATATAATCTGGTAATTAGCCAGCAATGAATTGAATAAGCCGCGGTTCCCATTGTGGGGACTGCGGCTTATTCTTTATTCTGAGATCAATTTTTCCCTATAAGGGATGTCGAAAAGAATCCGGTGGTAGTCGAGAAGGCGATGTTTATTAAACAGCTTTTCGGCAAGCCGAACCACTGGATGATTAAGAATCTCATCTGCAATTCCGTTTTCATTGATGAACCTAGCCCATTCAAAAGTGTCTTGAACAGCTTCGGACTCAATTACTACGGGGACGATGGTTTCTGTTAGCCGCATGGCAGGATCATTTTTGTATCGCTTACCTATCCCGCTCGGCTCACAGTTTTCATATTCATCAACATCACTGGACAGTATGGAATCAATCTTCATAAAATCATCAGGGACATCTCGTGTTAAGGTAAGCGCAATATCGCCCTTCCCGTCAGGTACGGTAATGTATTCGGCTATTTCAAGCTCGTAAGGCATCCCACCGATTTCCGCTGTCAGAGTAAACATCTGGCACAAATAAGCAGAGGTTTCATCCACCTTGTCCTCATTCATGAAACACAGCGGATTGTATTCTACGCATTCCCATTTGACTTTTCCCAATTCGGTAAGCTTGGCAATACTCTCTAATGTTTTCTTTTCCTCTTCACGCCATAATTCATCCATCATAATTTTACACCTCCGCTTATTTTCGTTTGAACTCCAAGACCACATCGCCACTGTCGGTGATCCTCATCTGCATCGTTTTCACATATTGAGAAATGAATTGCTGTTTTTCTGCTGAACTCATTTCAATCCGTGTTGTGTGTATTGCTTCATCAAACATCTCAAATATGTTGAGTCTGACGGCATTGTCGATGTACCGATACATCACCTTAAAGAGTGCGCCTTGCTTGATGTCTTCGGTATTCCCTGAATATTTCAAGTCTGGCCCGCAGCTCTCCCGTTCGATCATGACAAGAAAACGGGCATCTTGCAGAGACGAAATCAGCCCCCAGTAGTCCGAGTCGCTTGACACAAGGATGAAGGAATCCACATTGTTTTTATAGTGTTCCTGACAGGTTCTTGAAATGAGCATCACATCAACAAGGGATTTATTTTGCTTCACTCGTTCGATCATCATGTGCTCAACAGGGATTGCGGTGAAGCTCTCCAAAATGCGCCACGCAGATGCAGCATGAACATCATCAAACAAGATGATTGAAGAAATCTTCTTCGTATATTGACGGTCAAGATTCCTCAGCGTTGCACAAAGTTTGTATGGGTCTGAATTTTCGCAATCTACCACGATGACAACTTTCTCGCTGCTTTCTATAAACTCATAGATGCTTCCCTTAACATAGCTCCCTGCGTCTGATACCTTGCTATATTCTGTGAAATAGTCATTATTCCATTGGTAGAGCAAGGTGACAAATTTCTTGTCGTTATAGAGAATGTTCCCTTCTTCTTTAGGAGTCCAGTTGATGTAAACCTGATACGGATAGAAAAGCAAATGCGAGTAGTAAATATCCGCAGCGGCCTTTGTCCCATCCTCTGTTAGACCATTGGGCATCACAAAAAGATTTTTTACATATTGCCAATTTAGCCAAAGAGGAAATAGCTTTTTGCAGTTGTTAATTCTATCAGCTATCAACTTGTTGATCTCAATAACATGATGGCAAAGTTTTTTGCTGCTCTTTCGGACAAAATTGACTCCATCAGCACTGAGCTGTGTCATGCTGTCTGGCGGAATATACTCAGGGAGATTGTAAATTGAAGTATAGTCAAACCGCATCTTTTCATTGATGTGTTTGAAATTCCGCTCTATGGCCGTTCGGATAATGCAAAGGTGGCGGATTATCCGAGCCGCCTTGTCCTGTTCAAGCCGTTCATAAACTTCCATTTTAGGCGGCTCGTGCTCATTCTCAAAAATCCGCTTTGGCACACCAATCAAATAGGCAATCTTAGAAACAATCTCATAGGTGCTGTCTTTATACCTGATTATATCTGCTTCGGGCACTTGATTATTGACGATTCCAGTATCGCTGCCATCTGCAATCGTGATAAAGCGCTCATCTTCATCCAGCTCTGCTGTTTCGCGGACATCCATATTATGTTCCTTTCGAGGCATAGCGTTGATAACGAACAGTAGACGATGAATGGTCACACAGTCATTACATTATCTGTCCACATTTCACATTGGCTCATCACGGTCTGAACTGCGTCATCCATGCCCTCTGGCGGGTATTTGTGTTTTTTGAGAAGACGCTTGACCAACCGGCGCATACCGGCTCTGGCGCTTTCCTTCTTCTGCCAGTCTATTGTCCGGTTCTTACGGAGCAGATCGGTCAGCTCTTTTGTAATTGCAATCAGTTCGTCATGTTCGTAGAAGTCTTTGATGGCTTGGGGCTTGGTCAGAGCATCGTAGAATGCAAGCTCGTCGGCGGTCAATCCCAGCTTTTCGCCCTCTGCATTTGCATCGGCAATTTCTTTGGCAAGCTTCAAAAGCTCCTGAATGACTTCCTCATTGGTCAGCATCCCATTCAGGTATCGGTTCATTGCACCCTGAATAAGTTCAGAAAACTTCTCTGATTTGACAATATTGGTTCGCCGGTAAACCGAGACTTGTTCGGCAATCAGCTTTTTCAAGAGTTCAACAGCAAGGTTTTTCTCCTTCATGTTGGCAATCTCTTCAAGGAACTTCGGATCGAACAGCGAAAACTCCGCCTTCACATCCGAGAAAAGGTTGATTACGCCCTCGCTCTTGATACTGTGTTTCAGCAGCTCATTGATCCGCTCGTTTACTTCCGGCAGCGTAAACTTCTTACCCGTACCACCGGACAGAAGCCGGACAATCATCGTTCGGACAGATTCAAAGAATGCCGCTTCAAAGCGTGTCTTTTCATCTACCAAGCTACCGCACAGCGAAAGTGCCTGTTTGAGAAGCAACGCCTCCTTGATGTAGATGTTTTGCGTCTTCTCCTTGTCGGGAAGGTCTTGCTCTGCAACGCTCTTGCCGAGGATGTAGTTTACACCTCCGGTAATCGCCTTCGCCTTATCAAGGTCAGTTCCAGTCATGAACTTATCGTAGTTATAACCGTAGAATAGGTCACGGCACACGGACAGTTTCTCAAGGAATTTCGGATATGCAGCCTTGCTGACATCCGTGTCACCGTAGTTCTTCTTGTCCCGCGCTGTGTAGTCATTCATGGCCTGTTTCAGCGCAGCAGCGATGCCCACATAGTCAACAACCAAGCCGCCTTCCTTGTCCTTGAAAACGCGGTTGACACGAGCGATAGCCTGCATGAGGTTGTGACCGGCCATCGGCTTATAGACATACATTGTGGCAAGGGAAGGAACATCAAAGCCGGTCAACCACATATCCACAACGATAGCGATTTTAAGCGGCGAGTCGTTGTCTTTGAACTTTCTCGCCATATCTTCTTTGTGAGCCTTATTGCCGATCACTTCACGCCACTCTTCGGGGTCGTTGTTGCCCTGCGTCATGACAACTGCGACCTTTTCCGTCCAAGCAGGACGCAGTTCCAAAATCCGCTTGTATATCTTCATGGCGATGGGGCGGGAGTAGGCAACAATCATCGCCTTTCCGGTCAGAATATTGGCGCGATAGTTTTCATAATGGTCGAGAATATCGTCTACCAGAGAACGGATCGTCTGGTCGGCCCCCAAAATTGCCTCCATCTGGCCAAGTTCTTTTTTGCTCTTTTCGATAACATAAGGATCGGCATTCTCTGCCATCAGGTCATACTCATCGTCAATAAGATGCAGCGTCTTTTCATCAAGCTTGAGATGGATGACGCGGCTTTCATAGTAAACCGGTCTGGTCGCTCCATCCTCAACTGCCTGAGTCATATCGTAAATGTCGATATAATCACCGAACACCTCACGGGTGCTGCGGTCTTTAGAAGAGATAGGTGTGCCAGTAAAGCCAATGTATGTAGCGTTCGGGAGCGTATCACGGATGATGCGGGCAGTACCGATGATGGTCTTGGCCTCAACCTCGCCGTCTTCCTTCTGGCGCACTACAACTTTCTCTGTCAATCCGTATTGACTGCGGTGCGCCTCATCCGCCATGACGATGATATTCCGACGCTCAGAAAGAGGCTCACCGCTTTCCTCAAACTTCTGCATGGTAGTGAAGATGATGCCGTTAGCCTGACGGTTTGCAAGCAGCTCTTTCAAGTGGGTTCGGCTTTGAGCGTGTTGCGGTGTTTGGCGTAAGAAATCCTTGCAGCGGGCAAACTGGCCGTAGAGCTGGTCATCCAAGTCGTTTCGGTCTGTGATCACAACGATTGTCGGGCTTTCCAATGCCTCTTGCAGATAGTGGGCATAGAACACCATAGACAGCGATTTCCCGCTGCCCTGCGTGTGCCAGAACACACCGCCTTTGCCATCTGTGACGGTTGCCTTTTGAGTGGAAGCAATCGCCTTCTTGACGGCAAAATACTGATGGTAGGCGGCAAGCACTTTGAATGTTTTCTCACCGTCCACATTGAAACAGATAAAGTTTTTCAAGATGTCGAGGAATCGGTTCTTCTCAAACAATCCCTCAAAGAAGGTGTCAAAGGCTGCGTACTGTGTGTTCTCGTAGCTGCCGTCCGTTGTTTTCCACTCCATGAAGCGGTCTTCACCGGAGGTGATGGTTCCGGCCTTTGAGGTAGTCATATCGCTCATGACGCAGACCTCATTGTAAATAAACATGGAGGGGATCTCGTACATATAATTGCGGAGCTGGCGATATGCGTCGGAAGCATCTGTCTCTTCGCGGGAGGGAGATTTCAGCTCCACTACGACAAGGGGCAGACCATTGATGAAGAGAATGACATCCGGGCGTTTTTCGGAATTTTCGATGAAAGTCCACTGGTTGGCAACGGTAAAGTCGTTATTGGCAGGATTTTTGAAATCAACAAGGTAGACGAGGGTGGAGCGTTCCTCGCCATTTACAAAGTATTTTACAGAGATACCGTTTTGCAGATAGTCGGTAAAGGTCATGTTCTTTTGCAACAGCGAGCCGGACTCAAAGTTCTTGAGCTTGTAAATGGCCTCATTGATAGCATCCAGAGGCAAGCCCTTATTGATGCGCTGCAAGGCGGGCAACAGGACATCCTCGTAGAGCGGAGAGTGATAATCACGCTCCACATCCGGTCCGTAGACATAGGTGTAGCCAAGCCCTTCATTAAGTAATTGGAGAACTGCATTCTCGTAATTTGATTCGGTATAATATCCTGCCATTTCCGTTGCTCCTTTGTTCGATCTGCTGTGTTATCATCTAACCCTTTCTGCAATCGTGTCAAGCTGTCCTGCGATCACAGCGAACTCACAGTTCATATCAAGCGTTTTTACGCTGATCTGATTGCCGCTCATCTGGTAATCTCCATCCGGCTGAACGGCATCATCTGTCTTGGCGTATAGAAGCATCCCCGCTACCGTTTCTCCGGGCGCTGCATCCCAGTTCTTGACATAGGTGAAAATCTGATACAAATTCCCTGAGTGGAGCGTTTGCGTCATATAGGGTGCTTTCATCTGCATATTGTGCGTGTAGAACTTTGCGTCGATTATAAGCGTCTTCCCAACTTTCTTGTTTGAAAGCACGATGTCGGACTGCATGGTAGGCAGAAGCGTTCTGTACCCATCTGACACTTGCCAAGCGATTTGCGGGGAATACGCACGGATGTCCGGGTGCTCCCGCTGATAATAGCCCAGTATGAATTTCTCATACAGCTTTGCCATTGTCATGTCATCCGCATAATCCATAACACGGATAGATCCGTCTGCGGTCGTTTGCAGCAGTCCTTTCAGAACAAACCGGCATATTTCAATTATCATCCGGTAGGTCTGATTATTGCGGTCATATTGGATGTTCCAGTTGATGTTATGAGCGTCCAAAGTATCTACGGCATCGAAGAAGACAAGCAGCTTATGGATTTCTTTCTTCCTCGCCTTGGCAATATCTGCACGGAGCAGGAGAGCCATTGTCGTTTTGATAATGCGATTTGTATAGGCATTAACCGAAAACTCATCATAGGCGCAGACGAGCTGTTTTTTACGAAGGACTTGGGTTTTGATGGATTCTCCAATTTCAAGCTTGCCTCTTGGGGAAGCCAGCGGCTCTTCCTTTGTTATGTACTGTCTACATAAGCCCCGCTTAATCTGAACAGACACGCCTTTGCATAGGATAGCAGCCAGCAACTCTGCGGTGTTTCGGAAATCCTCAGCGGCAACATCCTTATAGCCTTGCTCGTGCAACACTTGGAACGCATAGGCCAGCATATAGTAGATGTTGCGAATGGGAATCATTTGACCACCTCACGAAGAGTACGGCTCCAATCCTTGACTTTTGCGGCTTCATCAAACCAGTATTCTTTGAGCAGCGGGATCAGCTCAAACTCTACCACGGACTTCATCCAATCGTCTGTGACTGTGGCGTTCGTACAGAAATAACTATGGCCGATGCAGAAACCTTCGCCCAGCGAATCATCATTCGCTATCACATCATTAAGCTGCTCCACTGTGGCAATTAGGCGGTCGAACTTCGGGTTGTTGATCTTCGCCCTATATGCCCTGAAACCAGACGAGTTAAATGCCGGTGTCATCTCAAAGAACGCAAAACGGCGGCGCAGTGCATAGTCCAGCATGGCAAGACTACGGTCTGCGGTATTCATCATGCCGATGATGTAAACATTGCTTGGAATAGAGAACTGCTCGTCCGCGTAGAGAAGCTGTAACTCAACTCCGCGCTTATCGCTTTCAATGAGCATGAACAGCTCGCCAAAAATCTTGCTCAAGTTGCCTCGGTTGATCTCGTCAATGATGAAGAAATAGGGACGGTCATCTTCTGCGGCCTTGCGGCAGAACTCATAGAAAACGCCTTTCTTCAACTCGAAGCCTGTTTCCGTGGGGCGGAAGCCCATGATAAAGTCTTCGTAGCTGTAACTCTGATGGAATTGCACCATCTTGACGCGGTTCGTGTCTTTCTCGCCCATGATAGAATAGGCAAGCCTCTTTGCCGCAAAGGTTTTTCCGACGCCAGGTGCGCCTTGGAGGATCACATTCTTTTTCGTCAGCAAGAGAGCCTTGAGGATGTTGTAGCGGTCTTCTTCCATAAACACATCATGCAGGAAATCGTCTGCGGTATATGGATCGTATGTCCGTTCCTCTTCATCCTCATCTTGGATAGCGGCATCCGTGCTTTCTCCATCAAAAAGGCTTTGCGTCTTCTTCACAAAATCGGTATAAGGCGTTACATCGGTCAGGGTTTTCATCGCCAACTGCTCAGGATGTTCCCACAAACCTTTGTCAGTCCATCGGACGGTGCGTGTGTTGCGGTAGTGCTCGCGGGTGGGATCATATACATACTCGCCCTCAACAACACCTCTGCCAATGATTTCTTTTCTTCCTTTTTTGACAAAGATGATGTCGCCGGGTTTGATGTCATTTGCAAATTGCCATGTGGCGTGAACTTGATTTTTATACGAGCTTGTCCCGCCGTAGACTTCCCGCATCTTAGCTCGCATTTCTTCCTTTGAGCTATACTGCATGAGATCGCCCATGTCATCCCAGCCGATAGCCATAATACCCTCAGCATAATCGTTCTCCCAGTTGACGGAGCTATCGCCAGCAGCATACAGCCAATACCGGACGGCTGTGTCATCGACCGTGAGGGCAGTATCAGAGGATTCCTTCGGGATGATGCCCTCAAACATCTTCTCGCTGAAATCCATATCAATATTGTTGTCCTTGACTACCTTTGTGCAGCCTCGGCGGATGCTGTTCGACTTGTTTCCGGTCTGCTCATAGTAATAGGTTATGTTGTCATGGGTGGCCTTTAAGGCATTGACCATGCGATCCTTGCCATAGTCCTGTCCGATATGGACGATGAAGTAAATCGTTGTTTCTGTATTGCCCCGGCGGGTGTACCTTATTCCCTCCATCATGGATGCAAACAGCATGACCATGAGCTTATGGGATGTTTCCCCGAAGAACGGAACTTCTTTGCACATGGCCGCAACAGCGTCATCGGAAGAAATCTCCCCATCATAAGCCAGCTTCGCATACTTGTAGACGGTCACTTCGCAATCATACTCAGGCCCCACATAGTTCCTTACTCCGCCCTTTGCATCCAGGAACTCTTTGAGCATCTTGAGATCATTGAAATAACCGGCTGTGCGTTCCTCAGCGCGTTCCGACATCACATCATGTTTCAGATATTCGAGTATATCCTGCTTTGCCGCTGCCATCGACTCGTCGCTCTCAAAACACTTCCAGAAGGAGAGGGCAATGGTATTCTGATACAGGTAGAAGGCATCAGAAACATGGGTGCTGAGGCTGCTTTCTGCCCAGTCAGGGTGTTTCTCGCGCAGATAATCCTTATAGTCTCTTCTGGCGCGACTGATTGTTTCTTGTATATCCATTGCACATACCTCCCATTTTCAAATCATATTATACCGCGTTTTGGCAGTAGGTGGTCGCTTGTTTGGCGACAAGGGCGATAAACGATAATTTA
>OJOU01000101.1_pt1 | contig 40013 bp, 27 predicted proteins | sample 1598291 | NCBI WGS metagenome assembly OJOU01 (sample SAMN03922470, study PRJEB24848) | human gut metagenome | isolation source: stool sample | host: Homo sapiens | place: Germany | collected 2010-11 | reverse complement strand
GCGCCGGACCGACGTTCAGTCCGGCGATGTCGAGGCGGATGTCGTCGTCGTCACCGCCGCCCGGGGTCGTGCGGATCGCGAACCGCTGGTCGCCGTGGGTCATGTCGAGGTCGGCCTCCACGCGCTTGTCGAAGCGGTATGCGAGGTAGTTGCCGCGATTGACCGTCCACGGCTCGAAACCGAACAGCGGGTCGGGAGGCGTCACGCTCGCGCGGACCAGGCTGTCGGTCCACGTCACGTCCAGCCCGAAGCGGAATCCTTCGCGGCCGGCGCGGTTGCGCTGGTAAAGGTTCGCCTGCCCGGTGTTCCGCACGAGGTGGCCGTACAGTCCGGCCCGGGCGATGTTGTCGAGGTTCCCGGGGGCGTTCGCCAGCCCGAGGGCGTATTCCAGCCGTTTCCCGTTCTGGCGGATGTCGGCCGTCACGGTGTCGAGGACCACGTTCCCGTAGGCCAGTCCCTCCGTGCGCAGGCGGATCGAAACGGGCAGCGAGTCGCAGTTCGCCCCTTCGGCGTTCAGCGCGTCGAAGGCGATCTTCCGGGATTTCAGCAGGCTGTTGAGGATGTTGTCGGGACCCGCCGAGACCCGCAGGGCGAAGTCGGGGAGCGCGGGTTTCAATTGCTCCATGTCGATGCTCTGCGCGTCGATCTGTCCGGCCAGCGTCCGGGCGCTCCGGGTCAGCGCCGCGATCAGCGAGTCAGCGGATTGGGGCGTGGAGAACGTCAGCGACAGGTCGCCGGAAGCCGCTTCGGCCCGGGTTGCGGCCGAGTCGGTGTGCAGCGAGACGCTCGTCGGGCGGATGCGGTCCGTCCGGTGTTTGTTCCGGATTTCGATGCTGTCCAGCGCGATGCGGGCGGCGTAGGCGCCCTTTCCGGCGGCGGATGCGGAGGCATCGAGGGCGAACGATCCGCTGATCGGCTCCGGGCTGACGCCCAGCGCGGCCAGGTCGAACCCGAAGACGCTGCCCGAGAGGCCGATGCGCTGTTCGCGTTCGGTCAGCGTTCCGGAGACGGACAGCAGCAGCCGGAGCGCCTCGTCGCGGTCGGAGATCCGTCCCGAAAGACGCTGGCTGTCGAGTTCTGCGTCGAGTTCGATGCCCCCGAAGTCGCGTCCGCCGAACTCCGCGCGGCCGATCTGCGCCCGGAGGCTCGTCCGGGTCCGGGGCAGCAGCGGGTCGAAGCCCGTGCCGCGGGCTTGCAGGGCCAGGTCGACGATCCCCAGCGAATCGGCCGGGAGGAAACTGTTGAGCGGGAAGCTGTCGGCCCGGATCGCGGCGTCGTAACTCTGTTCGCGGGGGTTGAACCGCCCCTTCACGGAAAGTTCGCCGCCGTCGGCCGAGAGTGTCGAAGCCGTCGAGAACGTCCCCCTGTCCGCCCCGGCGGAGCCGCGGAGCCGGATCAGGGCCGGAATCGCCACGCGCCGCCGCAGGGCCGTGTCGGGGAGCAGCGCCTTGAGGAACGCAAGGTCCCGGAAGTCGCCCTCGAAGCGGGCCGACGCCTCCATCCGGTTGGCGTCGAGCAGGTTTTTCGCTGCGGCGTCGGCCTTGAGGTCGAGGTGTCCGGGCGACGAGATTTCCAGCTGCGTCTTTCCGAGGTCGCCCAGAGTTCCCGCCGCGGAGAACGACAGCCGGACGGTCCGGTCGTCCAGCACGGGCGGGACCGCCTCCGGGGAGAGGTATTTCAGGTCCTTCGTGTTCAGGTCGGCCGAAAGGACGGCGTCGAGCGGCGAAGCCGGCTCCAGTTTCAGGATTCCGGCCCCGGCGGTGAGCTCCGCCCGGATTCGGGAGAAGGCGGTTTGCAGGTCGAGGCCGGAGAGGACGATGCCCGAGGCGTCCATGCCGAAACGTCCGGTCAGGTCGCGGACCGAAAGCCCGCAGCGTTCGGTGAACGCCGTCCGGCGGATTTGCAGCGCGATGTCGGCGCCCCGGTTGTACACCGAATCAATCGTGAGGTCGAGCGGCGCGAGGGCGATGAACGCCGGGTCGAACCCCGCGGCGGGACGGTGGCCCAGCCGGCCGTATTCGACGCTGTTGCCGGTCAGCGCGATGCGGCCGACCCGGACGGTCCATGGTGCCGACGCTTCGGTCGTCCCGGCGGAAGTCCCGCTTTCCGCTTCGGTCGGTCCGGTGAGGTAGGAGTAGGCGCCCCGGTCGAGCAGGACGCTTTTCACGGAGACCTGCTGGCTGTCCAGCAGCACCCGGCAGGTGTCGACGCTCCCGTCGGCCAGGCGGACGGAGAGTTCGGAGACCGCAGGGGAGGTCCGCATCCCGAAGGCGAGGCTCGAGACCGCGATTCTGTCGAGTCCCACCGTCCACGGCAGGGCGGCGGCGCTCTCCTTTTTCTCGGCGGGAGCCGCTTTGGTCAGGTTCAGCCGGATGTCCGCGTCGGCGAGAACGAGCCGGGAGATGCCGGCCGTGTTGGCCGAAAGATCGGCGCGGACGGCTTCGAGGGACAACTCTCCCGCAGCCAGGCGCAGGTCCATGCCCGCCAAGGTGTCCTTGTAGTGGGCGGCGACGCGTTCCAGCGCGAAGCTCCGGATGGCGACCTCTTTGCGGATCAGCGGCCACAGGGCGGCGTCGAGCGAGAGCCTTCCGCAGCGGAGGAGCGTGTCCGTCCTGTCGGCCAGCAGGGTGTTGTCCACCGTCAGCCGCAGCGGAAAGGCGAGGCGGATGCGTTCGACGGAGACCTCCATGCCGAGCGTCCGGGAGGCGTAGGCGACGGCCCGTCGCCGGGCCAGGTCCTGAACGGCCGGAACATAGATCAGCGCCGGGACCAGCAGCAGGACGAGGAGAATGATGAGCAGCGTCCGGAGCGTATGTTTGAGAATTTTTTTCAGCATTTGTGGAAACAGCGTGTTTCGGAATCCGGCAAAAGACAGGCCGTTGGCCTGTCTTTTGCGCGTGCGTGTTTGCGGCAAAGCGGCAAAATCGCCGCAAATTACAAAAAAAACGATGATCCGTCAATGGAACGCGCCAAAACAAACGGGCCTATTCGAGGCATATCCCGGCGTTCTGTCCGGTCTGTCCGGCCGGAAACGGAGGAGGCGCCGGGGACGGCGGGGACGGTGGGGACGATGGGGCGGGAAGCCGGAGCGGCTGTCGCACCGGGCGGGTCCGGAAAAAGAAAAACGTCCGGCCTTGTAGCCGGACGTTTCGGTGCAGTTCGCTGTCATTGAGCGTCTCCTGGCGGAGAGAGAGGGATTCGAACCCCCGGTACAGTTGCCCGTACACCGCATTTCGAGTGCGGCCCGATCGACCACTCCGGCACCTCTCCTTTTTGGTCGCGGGAGGAGGACTTGCCCCGTTCTCCCGACCCAAAACCGTTGTTTTGGGACTGCAAATATAGACATATTTTTTATTTTCGCACATTTTCGTGCGGAAAAAATCACATTTGGTTGAAAAAACGCCTCCGGAGGCCCTGTTTCTGCCGCTTTTCCGGAATTATTCGTACCTTTGACTTCGTTGAAGATACGCCCGCCCGGCAAAATGCAGGCAAGTTTGCTTTTGCTTTCGCCGGTTCGTATCTTTGCAAACGGACGGACCCGCTTCGCGCATGCAGTATTTTCCGTGCGCGGCCGTTTATAAAGATGAACGATACTAAAACCGGTACGGTTTTCGTTTGGTATCTGAAGAACTAACGCAAACATTACGTGCGCTATGAAAAAGTTGAAAATTTTATTCGGAACCGTCATCCTGTCCGCAGGCCTCGCAAGCTGCTCGTCGGCTTACTACGCCTCGGCGGGGTATGCTTCCGACGATCTCTACGCCGTGCATGACCGCGCGGAGATCTCCCGCAGGAAGCAGGCCGAGGCCGAGGCGCAGCGCGCTGCCGCCGAAGCCCGCAGGGCCGAATGGGAGGCTCGGATCGCCGAGGCGAAGGCCGCTGCCGCGGAGAATAGCTATTACGAATACCGCTCTGCGGACGCAAATCCTTACGAGAGCGTGTTGGCCGACGACTATGAAAGCGCTTACGCGCGCCGCCTGCGCGGATTCGAGTCGCCGACCTACAAGATGCCGTCGAGCTACATCAATGCCCGCTACGGTTCGGCCTTCAACTACGTGTCGGCCTACGACCCGGCGTTTTACAACATCGTGGTCATGGGCGACCAGGTGTGGGTGGAACCCAAGTACATCACCTCGATGTTCGGATCGTGGGGCACGGTGATCTACTCCGATCCGTGGTACTACGGGTGGAACAGGCCCTGGGGTCCGAGCTTCTCGTTCGGCAGCTGGGGCTGGAGCTTCGGGTGGAACTCGTGGCACAATCCCTGGTACGGACCCGGTTGGGGACCGTGGTACAGTTCGTGGTACGACCCCTGGTACGGACCGGGCTGGGGCTGGGGTCCCGGATGGCACGGGCATCATCATGTTCCCGGATGGGGGCCGGGCTGGCACGGACGGCCTTATCATTCGAACATCGTGCGCCGGCCCAATCCCTACACGTCGCCTTCGGGAACCCGCTACGGCGTGGGATCGCGTTCCGGCTCGAAATCGACCGGGTCGATGCGCGGCGGCAGCAGCGGCGGCCGGAACACCTTCGGCGTGCGCGACAACAGCGGCGGGCGGAACTCGTTCGGCGGACGCTATAATTCGGGCAGCTCGTCGCGCGGCGGCAGCCGATACAACGATAACGGCTACCGCAACTCCGGCGGCAACACCTACGACCGGGGCAACAACTATAACAGCGGCAGTTCGTCGTCCTACAACCGCGGCAGTTCGCCTTCGTCGGGCGGCAGTTACGGCGGAGGTTCGCGCGGCGGGTCGGGTACGACCTCTTCGGGAGGCAGCTACCGGAACTCCGGCGGACGTTAACGGTTGACTTTCTTAATGTGCAAACGACTATGAAACGACTGATAATCACGCTTGCGGCCGCCGCGACGGCGGCCGGGGCTTCGGCTCAGCAATGGGGCGGACTTCTGATGGACAAGGACCTGCTGATGCCGACCGATATGATCGAACTCTCGCAGACGCAGTTCAACTTCGGCACGGCGCGCGCCATGGCCATGGCGGGGGCTTTCACCTCGCTGGGCGCCGACCTCTCGTCGATGTCGATCAACCCGGCGGGTCTGGGCATGTACCGCCACGGCGACATTTCGATCACGCCGATGATGTCCTTCGCGCGCAGCAAGGGCAACGCCCCGGAGTACGGGCGCAATTCGCGCGACCGCTTTTCGATGGCCAACATCGGTGTCGTGATCAACGCTTATGAGGGTTCGCGCTCGCTCATCAGCCTCAATGTCGGCTTCGGCTACAACCGCATCGCCGATTTCAACTACGACTATGGGTTCGTGCGGCAGAACCAGGGCGGCACGATCGGCGACGCCTATGCGCGTCAGCTGAACTGGGATGGAGTCTCGAAAAACAAATTTTATACGAACGGCGGTTCGGGCGACTGGGTTTGGCCGAACGATCCCCAGTATTGGAATGCGATGCTGGCTTACCGCGGGTTTCTGATCGACCAGACCGATCCCGACGATCCCGGGACGTGGAAACCGACATGGGTCGGGAACAATGCGGGCGTCGACCACTACACGATGCTGCGGAGCAAAGGCTCGATCGGCGAGTATGTGCTGTCGGTGGGCGCCAATATCAACAATAAAATCTACATCGGTGCATCGCTGGGCATCCAGAGCGTCTACCAGCGCAAGTACATCGACTATGTCGAGGAGTATTTCTACGATGCGCCGAGCCAGAACACGCCCGATTTCGGAAATTCCGGGCTGGACTATCAGCTGCTGCGCTGGAAACTCAACCAGAGCGTGATCGTGGACGGCACGGGCGTCAACTTCAAGGCGGGCATCGTCTATCGTCCGACGGCGAACCTGCGTCTCGGCGCGGCGATCCACACTCCGACCTACTATTCGCTCGACCGGAAATTCCAGAGCGCGGCGGCCGGACTGGCCTATGCCAACAACGATACCGATCCGAACGTGACGCCCGACAAGAATGGATACATTTCCACGGCGAACGATCCCAACATGACCTCGCCGCTGCTGGTCGACGACGGCCCCAACGGCTGGTCGTTCGTCTCGCCGACGCGGCTGATGTTCGGCGCGTCGTACACGTTCGGCGAGCGGGGCGTGATTTCGGTCGACTACGAGCGCGACTGGTACAACGGAATCCGCATCAAGGACAACCCCTCGGGGCTGGATTCGCAGTCGTGGTACAACGATTCGTTCCGCCAGAATTTCAAGGCTTCGAACATCGTGCGTGTGGGCGCCGAGTTCAAACCCCTGCCGGTGCTGTCGCTGCGTGCGGGCTTCGGTTACAGCGGTTCGATGGTCCGGGACGATGAGTTTCCGCCGGCATCGCCCGTCATCAAGCAGACGACCTATTACGGCGCAGGCGTGGGATTCGTCCTGTCCCGGGGCGTGCTGCTCGACCTGGCCTATCAGTACGTGTCGTCGAAACTGTCGGACTACTACCTGTTCTATGCCGAGGACAAGGTCGGGTACACCGAGAGCGCCCTCTATTCGACCGACATCAACCGTCACAACGTGGCGCTGACGCTCGGATTCCGCTTCTGATCTGTCGGCGATTTTCAGAAAAGCTCTCTGCAAAGGGAGCTTTTTTCAGATGGTATCCATAATTCTTGATTTTAATTCTTAATTTTTAATTAAAATCTTTAATTTTGCCGGATAAAACGCAAAATTAAAGATTTAGAGATATGGCAAAGGAACTGAAAGATCTCACGAAGTCCGACGAGAACTACTCGCAGTGGTATAACGACCTGGTCGTGAAGGCGGGACTTGCGGAGAACTCCGCCGTCCGCGGATGTATGGTCATCAAACCCTACGGCTACGCCATCTGGGAGAAGATGCAGGCTGCGCTGGACAAGATGTTCAAGGATACGGGACACCAGAACGCCTATTTCCCGCTCTTCATCCCCAAATCCTTCTTCTCGAAGGAGGCCCACCATGTCGAGGGATTTGCCAAGGAGTGCGCCGTGGTGACGCACTACCGTCTGAAGAACGATCCCGAGGGCAAGGGCGTCGTGGTCGATCCCGACGCCAAGCTCGAAGAGGAGCTGATCGTGCGCCCGACGTCGGAGACGATCATCTGGAACACCTATAAGAACTGGATTCAGTCCTACCGCGACCTGCCGATCCTCTGCAACCAGTGGGCCAACGTCGTGCGCTGGGAGATGCGCACGCGCCTGTTCCTGCGTACGGCCGAGTTCCTGTGGCAGGAGGGCCACACGGCGCACGCCACGCGCGAGGAGGCTGTCGAGGAGGCCGAAAAGATGATCCGCGTTTACCAGAAATTCGCCGAGGAGTGGATGTCGCTGCCCGTGGTCGTGGGCCACAAGTCGCCCAACGAGCGTTTCGCGGGCGCCGAGGACACGCTCACTATCGAGGCACTGATGCAGGACGGCAAGGCGCTGCAAAGCGGTACGTCGCACTTCCTGGGCCAGAACTTCGCCAAGGCGTTCGACGTGCAGTACGTCAACAAGGAGGGCAAGCTCGAATACGTGTGGGCGACCTCGTGGGGCGTCTCGACCCGTCTGATGGGTGCGCTGATCATGGCCCATTCGGACAACAACGGTCTGGTCCTGCCTCCGAAACTCGCCCCGATCCAGGTGGTGATGGTGCCGATCTACAAGACCCCCGAGCAGCTCGCCGAGATCTGCGCACGCTTCGGGGCGATTGCCGCAGAGCTGCGCGACAAAGGCATCAGCGTGAAGATCGACGACCGGGACAACGTGCGTCCGGGATTCAAGTTCGCCGAGTACGAACTCAAGGGCGTGCCCGTGCGGCTGGCCATGGGCGGACGCGATCTGGAGAACGGCACGATCGAGCTGGTGCGCCGCGACACGCTTGAGAAGCAGACCGTTTCGCAGGAGGGGCTTGTGGAACGTATCGAGGGGCTGATGGCCGAGATTCAGGAAAACATCTATAAAAAGGCGCTCGCCTACCGCGAGTCGATGATTACGAAGGTCGACACGTGGGAGGAGTTCAAGCGGGTGCTCGACGAGAAGGGGGGCTTCCTTTCGGCGCACTGGGACGGCACGGTGGAGACCGAGGTGGCGATCAAGGAGGCCACGAAGGCCACGATCCGCTGCATTCCGGTCGATGCGGTCGACGAAGAGGGCGTCTGCGTCTTCTCCGGCAGGCCGTCGCACCGTCGCGTGCTGTTCGCCCGCAGCTATTGATTTTCGATTTTATAGGGCATTTTTGCACTTGCTCTCGTGTGGCGCAAATGGGACGTACCGAAGTACTACCCATTCGTTTCCCGAGAGGAGAAAATGGGTGTAAATATTAAATATTCAGCGATTTAATCTTTGCACAGGGTTTCTTCTTCGAGGGATTCCAAGCATAATAAGGTAATTCCAGACGAGGTTACGGTTTCCAGATCGTTACCTCGTCTGTTTTGCTGTATCTTGCATAAGATATTCATTTGCAATTTCTTGCATCGCGCTTCATCTTGACAGACAACTCTGAGGAAATTAGTTTTAACCCCCAAATTTCATCGGAGTATGCGCAGCACATTCAAGGTTCTGTTCTACCTCAAAAAGGACAAACACAAAGTTCAGCCGGTTGTTCCCGTCATGGGCCGTATTACCGTCAACGGTACGATCGCCCAGTTCAGCGCCAAACTTAGCGTTCCTCCCCATCTGTGGGAGGTGAAGGGCGGTCGCGCCAAAGGCAAAAGCCTCGAAGCCGACCGTATCAACCGCTATCTGGATAATATCCGTATCCAGATCGGAAAGCATTACCAGTCTATCTGCGACCGTGACGGATATGTTTCCGCCGATAAGGTGAAGAACGCCTATCTGGGTTTCAGTAAAAGGTATAAACTGTTACTGGAGTTATGCGATGAATTCTGCAAAGAGTACAAGAACCGTATAGATGTGGACCGTACTATCCATTCCTTATTCCGTTATCAAACGCTACGACGCGATTTGAGTCTTTTCATCTGTCAGGACTATAAAGTCAAGGATATACCCCTTGTGGAACTGGATCAGTCTTTTGCAGAGAAGTTTGCCGCCTATCTGAAACATGTCAAGGGCCTTGCCGACACGACGATCAGCATTGAGATCAAATCACTGAAGCATATCGTCAAGAAAGCGTTTAACGACGGGCAAATGGAGAAGAATCCGTTTGCCTATTACTACTACTTTGCCGACCAGCCGGAAATTGAATATCTCACCGAAGAAGAAATCAATAAACTAATTATCGGCAAAGTCAAGCAGCAGCGTCAGGATCGGACACGGGATATGTTTCTGTTCTGTTGTTTTACGGGCCTGTCCTATGCCGATCTGGCCAAACTAAGTTATGAGGAGTTGAAACAAACTCCGAACGGAGCATGGTGGATTAGCAGTATCCGTCAGAAAACGAAAGTACCGTTTACGGTAAAACTACTTCCGGTTGCGAAAGCTATTCTTGAAAAGTATCGTATTCCTGCCAACCGATTCAACCGGCTCTTTCCCGAGAATCCGGGAAAGGTCTTCCCGGTCGCTTCCTTGAAATCCTCGGACGCCAGTTTGAAACATATCGCCCGACAATGCGGGATTGCGAAGAATCTGAAATTCCACACGGCAAGGCATACCTTCGCCACGACGGTCTCCTTGATGAACGGTATTCCACTGGAAACAGTCAGTAAGATGTTAGGGCATAAATATACGACCACGACTCAGATTTATGCCAAGGTGACAAACCAAATGATAGGCAATGCGATAAGCCGAATAGAGGATAAAATAGGCGATAGATTCCAGTTCCCGACTCTGAAAGAAGAGAGCGACGGCTAATCCGAAAGACATCGGCGATTACAAGTTTCCCGCCGATAGTCAATTAAACGCCGGAGATGGAAATACGCAAGGCCATGCGAATCGCCCGAGGGCGAGCCTTGCGTATTTCCATCCCCGGCATTTTGCTGGTCGCTATCGTCGGAAAAGGCGACATTCTGCGGTTCGGACGCCAGTCGTTTCGCTACGTCCATATTAGAAACCCAAAGTAATCGCTTATCGCATTGTCTATTTAAAATAGTCGTCTGTTGTTCTTCTTCTCGTGGAGATAATTCAACTCGTCGCTGTAAATTCCGATTACAAAGCGCGCATATTGTCGACCAAAACTGTAAGCCTTGTATTCTCATTCCCCAATAAGTGGAGGATTGCCGATACTTTGTGCTTAGTTGCCGCACTGATATAGATCGCCGAACGGTTACGGCAGTCCGCCGGGGCAAAGAACGTGCGTTCGAAATCCGGCAGCGGAATCTTTTTGCGACGGAATCTGGCCAGCTCCTTTACGTCACTCGTTTGGGTATTGACGTCTGTCCTTTCAGCAGTCGGAGCCGATGCTCCGGATACCGTTTCCGATGTCTTTCCCTCGGGAGCGTCCGTATTTTCCGCTTCCGGTTCGGGAATCCGGCGGACGACTTTCGAATCCAAAGGGGCCTATCCGGCGATCATCTGGCGCATCAATTCTTCGTCGACTTCGATACGGGGACGCTTCGATGGTTTTGTTGCGAGGTTGTCGGTTTCTTTTAATGAATCCATGGTACAATGTTTTTAAGATTGAACGTTCGCTTTATGCTTGTAAAGCGTGTGTGTCTGTTTTATGGTTTAAACCATTCAAAATACCATTTTCTGCTTCACGCAGTTTATATCGGAATAATGAACGGAACAAGAAAACCTACCTTTCATGATGCAAGATACCACCGACTGAAATACCTCGGTTTTGATGTCCGGCCACGATCGCTCCAGTCCGCACCTAGAGCTTGTTTTGGCGCCCGGACGGTTGTAATATTGCAACCGGGAAAGACCCGTCCTCGAAAGCCGTAGCGGAGGTTTTTCAAAGTTTTCACAAAAAATTTCCGCCGCGGATTTTTGTTATCGCCAGATAACAGCGAGCTGTACCTTTGTATGCCGAAAAACTTTTCGGCATACGAAAGGTGCTCGCTCTGCGAGGCCGGGATCGCTCCCGAGTCGAACGCCTTTTTAACCGATGTCATGAATACCGACCGAAAACTGACAAACAGAAATGTCCGGAAGCCTGAAACTGCGAGTTATAAGTACTCTTTCCGGCTTAACGAGGTGCAAAACATCCGCTTCAACGAGTTGCTCTGCAAAGCCGGACTGGAGCATAACCGCAGCCGGTTTATCGTCAAACGCATCTTCGCAGAAGAGTTCGTTGTCGTCAGACGCGATCCTTCCAAAGTGCAGTTTGTTGCTCGGTTGAACGACTTTTACTTCCAGTTTCAGAAGCTGGAAAATAACTATAATCAGATTGTAAAGGTCATCAATGCACACTTCTCCAACATTGCAATACCTCATCAGATCATCATGTTGGAACAGCGAACGAGAGAATTAAAGGCTTTGAGCATTGAGATTCTCAATCTTGCAAAACAAACCGAAAAATGGTTGCGAATATAAGGTCGGGCTCCTCGCTTAGTGGGGCTTTGCGCTATAACAAGGAAAAAGCCGATAAGAATGAAGTTGCAAATACTCTTCTGGCAGAAGATGTTGGAACCGTTCGAAAAACACGGACAGTTGGATGTCGACGCCTGCATGGAGAACTTCATGCCGTACCTCGAAGTCAACTGCAGGACGATCAATATGGTTTTCCATGCCTCGCTGAATCCATCACCGGAAGACAAACTGACTGACGAACAACTTCGGGAGATTGCTCGCGAATATATGGAGCGTATGGGTTGGCAACCAGCCTTACATTGCCTTCAAACATAAGGATATCGACAGAGAGCATCTCCATATCGTGTCGCTGCGGGTCGATGAGCAGGGCTGCACACTTCCGCACGATTGCGAGGCCCGGCGCTCAATGGAGATTCTGCGTGACTTGGAGCGCAAATACGGCCTGCATCCGAGCCTCAAGGACAAAGACAAATCAGAGTTACGAAAATGAACTACAAGAAAGGGAATGTCAAGCAGCAGATTACGTCCGCTGTGCGGTAGTGCATGCGAAATTACAAATAATAAGACGGCATGTGGCAAGATATGCGGGCCTCACGCTCTATCCTACCATGCCCTATGCAAGGCACACTTTCGCGATGACGACTTCGCTTGCTTAAAGCGTACTTTTGGAGACAGTCAGCAAAATGCTGGGATATAAGAATATTACTACAACTCAAATTTATACGAAGATCACCAACTACAAGATTGGACGCGATATGGACGCCTTTTCGGTGAGGTCCGACAGGGAATTCAAAATGGCATGAGATTAATAAAGACCGAATCCGAAATTTACAAAATCCAGATTCGGCTCTATTTATTGAGTGCTGCTATTTCATAGGCATCATTTCCGCTACTGCAAACAGGAAGACCCTGACACTGACATGGCCCCCGATTTTTTGGTATTCCACTGTGCAACGGTTCCCGTAGGGCATTCGCTACCCGAAACCGGGGTTGCCGAGGCTGAAAGCCATCGACAAAAGAAATATTCGAATTTTCATCGTTCGGTCTTTTCAGTATAGAAACGGTCGATTTCGGCCGCATATTTCGTATAGAGCGATCTGCAAAGCCTGAAAGCATCTCCCCGGGGCCTCTCCGCAAAACCTCCCTTCCGGCCGACCCACTCCCACTCGAAATCCTGCAACTCCTGCAACAGCGCATCCTCGTCCGGTTCGCCACCGCTTTGCAGCCGGTCGTAGAAACGGCGCCAGCGCTCCTTGTAATAGTCCGACACCAATCCCGACCAGGTGCGGTTCGCATAGTCGTTCAGCGAATAGCCGCGGCCGCCCCAGGTGGTGAGGATGTTGCGGGCATCGATTTCGAAATAGTCCTTCTCGGCGGGCGTCGTCCCCATCCTGCGGGCGTCGGCAATCCACTTCCCAAGCAGGAAATAGGCATCTGCAGCGACCAGCCGGTCGATATCGTCCAGCAACTCCAGCAGCCGGGCCGAAAGCCGGGCGACCGTTTCCCGGTCCCCGATGCGACAGGCGGCGATACACCGCTCGTTCAGATTCCCGAAGTAGTTTTCAAGACATTGCCGGGGAATGTTGACGCAATCGAAACGGCTGGATGCTGTCCGTTCCGGCCGGGCGAGCGTCAACTGTTCCCAGACTCTCAGCAAATCGCGGTTGTCGTAGTCGAGATGCGGGCTGCTCCATTTCGAACGGCCTTTCATGTTCGGACGGGCGCAAACCGCCGCCGAACGGTTTCCGCTCGGAGCACAGTAGATCTTGTCGTAAAGGATTTGCCAGGCCTGTCGGTAATGCACATCGATACGTCCAGAATGGCGGTCGGCCAGCCGGTCGATCCACCCGGCATCGTCGTATAACTGCGTCCAGGCGCGGTCCAAGACATATTCATACATGAACGGATTGACATCCATCCCTTCGAGCGTGCAGCCGATCCCCACGAAATTGCGCCCGGCCTCCGCATAGGCGCGGTCCAGTTTCCGGCTTACGTCCTTCACGTCGCCCGCAAGCATCGTATTGCCGCCGAAATTGCCCAGATAGGACCAGATGAAAGGCTGACCGTAGAAAGATTCCGTGCTGCGCCACAGCTCCACCTTGTCGCAATAATAGTCCAGCATCAGCAGCTTCCCGTCCGGAACGGCGCACAGATAGGCTTTCAGCCGTTCGGGAGTCCAATCCCTGCGCTTGTGGTAAAAGACCCAGGCCATTTGCAGCCAGACGGCATCCTTGTCGAACTGCGTGATCGACTCGTACGTCAGCCGGGCGGCCCGTGCCAGATACTCCGGGTCCCAGCTCGGCGGATCGAGCTCGTTGAAGGGATCGACCCCATAGACCGAACTCTCGCCGAACAGCCGCCGCTGTTCCTGCATGTAAGCCTGTTGTATCCGGTTGAAAAGCGGCTCGGCAGGGTTCAGGTAATAGCTGTTGTAAGGCCTCTCGAAACTTGTCCACGGATTGAGCCGTTCGATATCCGCATCGGGGAAAAGCGTTTTCAGGGCCTTGGGCACATGCCCCGTGAAAGAGGTGAAGACCGGCTGAATACCGAGCTCCCGCTCCCGGGCGATGATGCGTCGCTGCAATTCCAGCTGCCCGTCAATCCACGACTGCGGCAGCGGCCCGTGCCATGCGTCGATATTGGCCATGCGATGCCAGGGCAGATAGGAAGGCCCGGTGAAATAACCGCGTATCGTATCGTCGTCCAGCCCGAACCGCCGCCAGACGCGCTGCCAGACGGCTTCCTGTCCCGTAGTCGCCAGCGCCATCGTGACGCCGTTCAAAGCCATCCAGTCGATGAAATGCTCCCACTCGTCCCACTGCCACCAGTTGAGCGAATAGCCGTAGGTGCAATAATTCAGAAAAAACCGGTTGCCGACCCGCGCCTCGCGTTCGACACGTCCTTCCACGGCCGGCAACCGCTTCGGCTCGTCGATCTTGTCGCGTCGGTACCATGTCACCGTCACACGGCAATATTCACGCAGGTAGCAGTTCAGGCCGAAGGCCATCGAGACCGCCGAATTGCCGGAGATATGCAACTCGTCACCGTGCATTTCGAGCACGAACCGGTCCCGGTCGGACGGAACGTGCACAAACCGGATACCGGCTCCCAACCGCGGCAGGATACGCCGGGCCAATGCGGCGGCAGCTTGTGTTTCGGCCGTACCGGAGGCCGAGGCGGAGCGAACCGCGAGTAGCGGGATCGCCGCAAACAACAGAATAAGCAGTTTTTTCATGTTCGTATCTCATTCGGTGACGCGCAGGGCCTCGATCCGGCCTCTGCCCTCGGTAATCAGGATGCGCATTTCGCTGGCATTGGTCCGACGGAAGCGATAAAGGGTCCCCGACCGGGAGAAGCGTATCGGATAACTTCCGACCGTCAAGAACTGGCCGCCGCCCGACATGAGCTGCACCTCGAAAGTGCCCTCCGAATCCTTCGACCAGCGAATCTCCACCCCTTCGGGCCGACCATCGCCCCCGGTCGGCAGGATCAGCGATCCACCCTTGTCGAGCGCATACGGACAGCGAATCTCCTCTTTCGGCGCCACGGGTCCCTCGCCATCGACCGTGACGGTAGCTTTCAACCGGATGTCGGTGGACGACGCCCCGATCAGCACGTCGAAATCCCCGGGTTCGACCACCCGCTCCATCCGTTCGTTCAGCAGCGATAGGTCCTGCGGACGAACCTGCATGGTCACACGGCGCGTCTCGCCGGCTTTCAAATGCACGCGGTCGAAGCCGCGCAGGTTCTTTTCATAGGTGGTCACTGACGAAAGCACGTCATGAATATAGAGTTGCACCACCTCGTCCCCGTCCCGCTGCCCGGTGTTGGTCACGTCAAACGACACCCTAAAAGGTTCGTCCTGGCGGATCGTCTGCGGTTCGATCCGCAAGTCGGCATACTCGAACGTCGTATAACTCAGCCCGTAACCGAAATCATACAACGCCCCGTTGATACGGGTCTGGTTGCCGCCGGGGCCCGGCGTGAGTCCGCCGTCGGTATTGGCCGCAGGTTTGTACGGGAAATTGAAGGGTATCTGCCCGACATGCCGCGGAAAAGTGACCGTCAGCTTTCCTCCGGGATTGTACTCTCCGAACAGCACCTCGTAGACGGCCTGCCCGCCGTGAGCTCCCGGATACCATGCCTCGACGATGGCATCGACATGCGCATCGGCCCAATTGATAGAGTTCGGACGGCCGTTTATCATCACCAGCACCGTGGGTTTTCCAGTCGCCTCGACCGCCCGCAGCAGCTCCTCCTGGCGGCCCGGCAGGTCGAGGCTCGACCGCGAACAGTTTTCACCGCAGGTGCGGGAACCGCCGCCCAGGACCACAACGGCCACGTCGCTCTCCGATGCGGCCTCTGCGGCCCGCCGAATCCCGGCTTTCTCTTCGGGAGTCATCTCCTCCCGAAAAATCTCGGACAAAGGCCAGGCGGCATCGACCAGCTCGCATCCTTTCTCATAGACGATCTCGCACCGCGCGCCCAGATTCTTTTTCAGTCCGTCGAGCACCGAGGTGACCTCGACGGCCAACGGACCGTAATGTCCCAGCGCGAATCCCCGGGCGTCGGCATTCGGTCCCAGCACGGCGATGCGGCGAATCTTCCGGGCATCGAGCGGAAGCGTGCTGTTTTCGTTTTTCAACAATACGATCGATTCCCGCGAGGCTTGCAGGGCTACCTCGTTGTGCTCCGGACCGTCCACCTCACGGTCGGCAGCGGCCAGATCGGTCTGATAAGGTCTGTCGAACAAGCCGACGAGGAATTTCACACGAAGCACGTCCCTGACCCGGCTGTCCAACAATTCCTCGGTGATAAGCCCCTCCCGGAAGAGCTGCCGCAGCGGCATCACATAGGTTTCGGGGTGCCAGAAATTGCAGCGTACGTTAAGCCCGGCCTCGATGCTCTGCCGCACGGCATCCAACTGGTTGACAGCCGTATGGTGCTTGTTGTGGAGATACTCCACCGAACCGCTGTCGGAAACGACGTAACCGCGGAAACCCATCTCGCCGCGCAGGCGTTCCGTGAGCCAGTAGCGGCTGCCCTGGATCGGCACTCCGTCGTAGTCGTTGTAACTCGACATGACCCCGAGAATCCCGGCACGCCGGATAACCTCCCGAAAAGGTATCAGATGGATATTCTCCACCTCGCGCGGCGGCATCTGCGGATCGACGCGCGACATGCCTTCGCGGGCCCCCTTGTTATTGCTGTAAGCGGCGAAATGCTTGGCCGTCGAAGCGACCTGGTAATCGGTCTGCATGCCCGAAGCCATCGCCACGCCGAGTTCGGCCACCAGATAGGGGGATTCGCCGAAAACCTCTTCATAGCGCCCCCACCGCTGGTCGCGCCCCACGTCGAGGACCGGAGCGTAGATATTCGTATACCCCAGCAGCCGGGCTTCGCGGCCGACGATGCGTCCGGTTTTACGCAGCAGTTCGCGGTTCCAGGTATGCCCCATGCCCAGCTGGGACGGAAAATTCGTCGCCCGGTAAGCCTCCACGCCGCGAATCCCCTCGTTGGTCATGTCGACGGGAATGCCCAAACGGGTCTCCTCGACAAAAAAACGCTGCGTTTCGTTGATGGCCCACGCATGGCGCGACGCCGGCCATACCAAGTCGCAGTCGAGCAGGGGCTTGCCCCACTGCACGAATCCGTTGAGGTGCTCGTCGATAGCCCCGAGCCCGTCCTTCCAGAGCTGATCCTTCCAGCCGGGTGTCGGCAGCGAATCCTGCAGCACGCGCTTATAGCCGTAGAGCGTCACCAGCTGGCAGGTCTTCTCTTCAACGGTCATCTGCGACAGCAGGTCTTCGATTCGGTCGTCCAGGGCGGCCTCCGGGTCCTCGTAAACATCCTTGCGGCCGTTCTTGTTGAAATCGATCCAGCCTTTCCGGTAGATCGGATTATTCCCCGGATCATACTGCTCCGCAGGCTCCGACGCACAGGTCGGAGATTCCGTGCAGCAGGCCAGGCCGACCACGGCCAGACCTGCTGCGAATCGTTTGGTTATCCGTAAATTCCTCATCAGCGTTCCTGTTTTTCGAGAATCCCCAGCCGATAACGGGCTTCGGACTTCCACACCTCCCCGCGCGAAACGACCCGGTTCCCGCAATAATCGAAATAGAGTTTGTTGTAACCGTCCTGCGGCGTATACATGCTGCAAAAGAACCGGTTCTGGGGCATCCAAGGCTCATAATCCACTTCCACCTCCGCGAACAATCCGCTTTCACGGCCCCAGATGCGGACCTTGCGCACGTCCCGGCCCCCGACCGAAAGCGTCCGGTCCGAACGGCTTACATCATAAACCCGTTCCGAATCGTCCATAACGAGCCGGTCGGTGATCTGCGTACCGTCGTTCAGGCTCCGGGCGATGGGCAGCATGGCCAGCTTCATGTTATCCACTTCGACCTCTTCGAGCCAGGTTACCTGTTGTACAATCTCGATCCCGCCGGTCGAAAAGGTCAATTCCTTGATGTGTTCAGCAATGGGACGATCCGTCCCGTATTCGAACATCTGCGATTTCTGCCGGAATTTCACCTCCCGGCCGACCCCGTTCCCAACCCGGGCAAGGTCCTGCGGCTCGCCGTCGAGCGAGAGACTCACCTCCGACAATTCCTCGTAGCCGTGGAAACCGCCCGTGAAATCGGGCATCCGCCGCCCCTCTTTCAGTTGCATGAACGCGCATTCCCACTCCCCGGGATAGACGAATTCTTTACTCAGTCGGTTCTGGAACGTATAATCCCCGGTCCGCTCCACGTCATAGGCCCGTGTCAGCCGCCATAGCCGGGTGCATTTGGCCGGATTGAGAAAATAGTCCATGTCCACCCTGATATAGCGGGCTTCATGTCCTGCGCAAGGCAGAAACAGGGAAACTTTCGAAGGCGTCTTCACCAAGAGCACTTCATCAGCGGCGGTCGTCTGCGCCGAACAACTTCCGAACAGTCCGGCAGCCAGTAAAAACAATATTTTTTTCATATCAGTCAGCATAAACGGCATTTTGTTCGAGGTTAGGATTCAGGTCTATCTCCAATTGCGGAACGGGAAGCCAGATCTTATAGCTCCGCCAGTTATCCTTCAGCAGGTCGATGCCGACGGCCACGTTGTTGGGACCGCCCTCCGAAGGTAGTTCTTCGATAGTCTCCGTAATTCTGCCGAAACGGATCAGGTCGATCTTGCGCTTCGACTCGTAGCAGAGTTCGCGACCACGCTCTTCGAGCAGCTCCTCGACGAAATCCGAACGGTAGTACGCCTCGTTGAGCTTTTTCAGCGAAACGTCGCCGGCCAGGACCCGTTCGCGGACCGGATCGAACTGCTTGCGGGCACCGGATTCATCGCCCGTGAAATAGAGCGCCTCGGCATATTGCAACCGAACTTCGGCCATACGCATCAATGGATAGTTCATGACACATTGATTGGCACTGATACTGGAACGCTCCTTCGGGTCCGAGACCCGGAACTTGCCGGTGCACCACAGCGCCGTAGAGGTTCCGGAGGCGACGCCCGACGATTCGGCCGGAACATAGTATCTGTAACCGTCGACCGTCTCCGAAGGAATCTTGCTCAGGTCGCTTCCGTACCGGTTGTTCGGATTGTAGGCGCCCGTGATATTGCAGTCGCGGCGCACATCCGCATTGTCGTACGAACGATAGAGCTTCATCGTCGGGAACATGCGCTGGTAACTTCCGCCGACGGTCTTGGCATCGCCAACGGGACTCAGCACGTAGTACGACACCATACAATGCTTCGTATTTTCGGCGTATTCGGCCATCAGCAGGCACTCCTTGTACTGCGCCTCCTTCGACATTTCGTAATAGAGTTTCCGGTAGTTATTCTTGTCGAGCAGTTCATAGGGACTTTTTTCGACCACCTCTTTCAGAACGTCGCGCGCCGCAAGGCTCATCGCCTCCTCGTCGACCCACCCGAAATCATTCAACGGCTGGATGCCGACCAGCTCCTTTCCGACATCGTAACGCTTGCAGCTGGCCAGGTAATTATAGACCGATCCCAGATAGGCGGCCGCCGTCCAACGGTTGGCACTCGACTTGAAGATACCCGCATCTTCCAGCTTGTCCCAGGCATATTTGAAATCACCGATGATTTGGGTGTATACCCGTTCTAGGTTGTCGCGGGCTGCCGTCGAACCGACAGCCGGCGCATCGTAGACAGGAACGCCGCCGAACGTCTGCGCCAGATGCAAGTAAAAGAAACCCCGCAGGAAGCGCGCCTCGGCTTCGTAGGCCGTGCGCTGCTCGGGAGTCAGATCGTTCTCACCTTTCAGTTGTTCGATAAGCGTATTGCAACGCGAAATACCGCGAAAAAACAGAACCCAGAAACTGCGAATCTGCGCATTGTCAGTTTGATACGAGCCTCGCAACAGGTCGTAAAGCGTACCGGTCGAAGCCGGATTGCTCACAACCTCGTCACTGCACCCCTCCAACACATAGATCAGTCCGTAATAATAAGACATCTGAGAAGAGTTAATCATGCTGTAACAACCGCTTAATGCCTGCTTGAAGTCGTCTTCGGTTTTGAAGAAAGTTTCCGGCGAAGTGGTCGAATACGGATATTGAGTCAAAAAATCGTCGATGCAGGAAGACGAAAACAGACCTGCCGTCAACAGCGATGCATATAATAATAATCGTTTCATATCCTTTGATTCTTAAATTAAAAAGTGATGTTTACGCCTGCCATATAGTTCCGGGTACGCGGATAGGAGGTCTGGTCCAGGGCCCGCAGGAACTTCTCGTACGAGCGCACCTCGGGATCGAGTCCTGAGTACTTGGTGAAAGTATAGACGTTGTCAATGAGCAGGTACACGCGCAGCTTGCTGATCCCCGAGCGGCCGAAATACTTTTGGCCGAAAGTGTAGCCGATATTCAGATTTTTGATGCGCAAATAAGAACCGTCCTCCACATAGTAGGTGGAAACCTGCTGGTCAGTCTGGTTAAGAAGCCGGGCATAGACGTTAGACCCGTTTTCGGGAGTCCACCGTCCCGCCCACGCCTCGGTCGAAAGATTATTGATATTGTTGTCCAGCGAGGGTTCCAATTGGCGGCGGAAAGCATTAAGTATTTTACCGCCGTAGGAGCCATCGATAAAGACACCAACATCCAGGTTGCCGATGCGGAATTCGTTATTGATGCCGAAGTTGAAGAGCGGATTGGTATCGCCTATAGCCGTCCGGTCATTGGAATTGACGACGCCTTCACCCGTCAAGTCGCGGTACTTGCGGTCACCCGGTGCGATGGTCTTTCCCTCAAATGAGACCACGTTCTCTTTGAGCGCATATTTAAACTGATTCATATTTTCCGAGGTAATGACCGACGGATCGACGGCAGCACCCGTATTGGGGTCGGTCCAGTCGAAATCCGAGAGCTGATAGTTACCATCCCAAACATAACCGTACACCACCCCGATAGGCTCTCCGACAACGACGCGGGCGATCTCCTGTCCCGAGAACGAACCGTAATCTTGAGATACGGGGAAATAACGCTCCGAACCGCCCAGTGAAATAAGCCGGGTCTTGTTCGTGTCGAAATTGATCGTGGTCGTCCAGCCGAATTTCTTATGGTTGATGTTCTGCGTGGTCAGCGTAAACTCGAAACCCTGATTGGTCATGCGACCGAGATTTTTCCACTGCTTCGAATAACCCGACTGCGAGGGAATACTGGCATTGTACAACATGTCGCGCGTGTCTTTGAGGTAGTAGTCGGCGGTCAGGGAGATGCGGCTTTTGAAAAGATCCAGGTCAAGGCCCACGTCGTATTGGTAGGTCGTTTCCCATTTCAGCCCGGGATTTCCCGAATTGGTGATGGCCATGCCGTAATTCAGGCTGCCGTTGGAAGCGTAATAACTCGATCCCATTTGCGAAAGGTAGGAGTAAGAGGTGATCCGGTCATTGCCCGTAATACCCGCGCTGGCGCGGATCTTAAAGTTATTGATCGCCTTGACCTTCTTCATAAATCCTTCCTTGTCGATGCGCCAAGCTACAGCCAGCGACGGGAAATAACCGACGCGGTTGTTTTTGGCGAAATTCGAGGAACCGTCGACGCGCATGTTGACTGTTAGGTAATAGCGGTTGTCGAAATTGTAGCTTAACCGGGCGAATGCCGAGGCGCGATTTGTCTGGTAGACATCCGATCCCCACGACTGGGGCGTCAGGCCCTTACCGATGTCGAAAACCCCAGTACTCTCATCCTCGAAATTATCGACACGCGTCGATGAACGTTCATAATGATAGCCGTTGATCTCGACACCGGCCAACGCTCCGAAATTGTGCACTCCGGAGAAACATTTCGTATATTCGGCCGTCGCGCTGAGCGTATAGCCGAGCGTTCCGGTATTCGTGATCTGCGAACGTCCGTCGCTGCCGCGCCCCCAACGGCTGCGCGAGGAGTAAAACTCGCTCAGTTTCGAATTCGTATCGGAGAGCGAACCGCTGACACGGATGCGCAGATCGGCGATCGGCTTGTACTGCACGTAGACATTGCCGAGCAGCCGGTCGAACAATGAGCGCTTGTAAACTTCGTTGGAGATCATCGAGGTCAGGTCGACATAGTCGGCATATTCTCCGGCCAGCTCGCTGGCCGTGTACAGGATCACGGGACGTTCGGTGTACATCATCTGGACGATACCCGTGTAACCGCCCGTGCCGGAAACGCCACCGCTGCTCACGGCCCCTTTGTTGTCCACCCGCCCGAAGGTCGCGGAAATGCCTGCCGAGAACTTCTTGTTGATCTCGTGGTCGATCTTGATGCGGCCCGAATAGCGTTGAAAGCCGTTGCTCTTGATGATACCCTGCTGGTCGTAATAGCCCAGCGAGGCGGAGATCCGGGTCTTGTTCGCAACGGTATTCAGTGAAACATCGTAATTTTGCATGAATCCCGTGCGGGTCATGGCGTTCGGGTAATTGAAAGTCTGCAAACCGTCCTTGGCCACATTACGCGGTACCACGCCGTTGCCGTCCTGATAATCTTTTCCCCAGATCTCCTTGTCCGTGCCTCGTGCGAATTTGTAATCTATATACCCTTGTCCATCAAGCACATCAAACTGTTTGGTAATCTGTTGCACGCCGAAATACATATTCAGATTGATATCGGTCTTTAACGAGGAGCTACCGCTCTTGGTCGTGATGATGATGACGCCGTTGGCGCCGCGCGCACCGTAAATGGCGGCTGCCGAAGCGTCTTTCAGCACGTCGATCGACGCGATGTCGTTGGGATTGATCGATGCAAGCGGATTATAGGTGTTCTGTCCACCGCCGGCCGAAGAGGTCGCCACCTCTCCCTGATTCACGTCAATCTGCATGCCGTCGATGACATAGAGCGGCGCCGTGCCGGCATTCAACGAATTGGTACCGCGGATAGTAATATCCACGCCGGCTCCAGCCTCGCCCGACTGCGTCGTGACACGCACGCCGGCCATGCGCCCTTGCAGAGCGGAAGTAAAATCTGTTGAGCCAGTCTTCATCAGTTCATCCGAACGCATGGCCGCCACCGATCCCGTCAAGTCCTTGCGCGGAACGGCACTGTAACCGATGACCACCACCTCGTCGACCGAACGAATCTCTTCCTGCAAGGTGATGTCGTAATGCGTTTTCTTGGGTTGGATATTAACCTCGGCAGTCTGGTAGCCGATGAACCGGACCTGCAACGTTCCCGCATTCACCCCCTTGATCGTGAATCGCCCGCGGGTGTCGGTTGTAGCGCCCGACGATGTCCCGGTAACGACGACCGTCGCTCCGATCACCGGGCTGCCATGCTCGTCAATGACCGTACCCGTAATCAAAGAAGTATCTTGTTTCGGTTGCGCCGATATCAGGGAATACGGCACAGAAACAAACAACCATGCGACGATGAAATAATATATAAACTTTTTCATAAATCTCCAAATATTAGTAGTTTTTGAAAATCATACCACATGGATCACCTGTCGAAACGGTCCATGACGGCGTAAACATTCCGGTTCAGGCGGCCCACGCCTTCGAGGAATCCGAGCCAGGGATAGAATTTGGCCGAAACCAGCCCCCTATTGCAGTTGTTGTCGGCCGTGCTCGTAAAAGCGTCGTCGTAGGCGAAATAGGTCCATCCGGCGCAGTTGTCGGCTTCGAGCAGCCCGAGACAGAAATTCTGGTAGAAATCGCCGCGGGCGATCTGCGACGGCACCACCCAGCCTCCTCCGCTGAGGTTGTTGTAAGGCGTCCCATCGTAATTGGCGTCCTCTCCCTTCACATAGAATTCGGTGACGAAAAACGGACGGTCGCCGGTCCACGAACGGAACTCTTCCAGGAAATCGGCCTCGGGAGTCCAGACCCCGTAATAATTGATCGTCACCACATCGCAATACTTGGCACAAGCCTGCAACGTCTGTCTGTCGTATTTGCCGTTGCTGTGCAGACGGCTGCCGAAGATCAGGTGGTTGCGGTCGTATTTGCGGATAACGTCATGATACTGTTTGTAATACTTTTCGGCGACGCGCGAGCGGAACTCGTCATAGGCATCCGAAAGCCCGAGCCGGACGACATCCGCACTCTTCGTGACGGTCATGACCTCGGAGCGGTTCAGCCCCTTCTCGACGACGAACGCCTCGGCATACCGGCGGGCCGCCGCCGCATCGGGCAGGGCGAGAAACTTATGCAGCAGCACATCCTGATTGCCGTACCGGTAGTCCCACCCGCGGAAGCCCAGTTCGTTGTCGAGCTGGTAACCCAGCATATAGGGATCGTCGGCGACCTGTGCGCAAATCTCGCGGGTTTTCTCGTCGAGATAGGTTTCGTAACGCTCCTCGAAGATCAGGTTCAGCCGATTCATGTCGCGGTCGGTGTCGTCATAGGTCCACGGCAGGTTCCGGGCGTCGTCCCACATAAAGGACCGCAGCATGTTCAGGGCTACGGAATGCGAATTCTTTCGGCCCTCGGCGGGATTCAGTATCCGCTCGTTTCGGGCGTTCAGTTGATACTGCGGCCGTACGCCCGTGAAATCGGCATGGTTGAATCCGTAGGCGAGCAACAGTTCCGCCGTTTCGGCGGCCCAGTCGTCCGCCGATGCAAAACGGCTGCTCTCGGGATAAGCGACGTTTTGGGTGCCACGGATGATATTCACCCCGCCCTCCGGATCGACGAAGACCCAGCGGCGCCCGACGCGGCCCAGGCGGAAATAACCGTCCGTACCTTCGATATCCGTCGCCGTCAGGTCCTTGCGGCCTCCCCAGGCCGTCAGGGCCGGAACTTCGGGGCGGCAACTCCCGGAGACAATCCGCGAGGTCGTTTCCGTCCATTCCGTATCGCCCGGTTTCTCCTTATACTGCCCCGTCCTGGTTTCCAGAACGAGACGCTCGGTAAAATCCTTTTTATGATCGGATTCGATATCGTATTCCGTGGCGCATCCCGCCGTCAGACCGGCGGCAAGCAAAGCCACACTAATGATAAAACAGTTCAGATTCATTGTTTTTCGGTTTGTTGATGGTTGAATTATCGCGTTTCACGCATGCAGCGCACCGGACGGGCATTACCGTGACCGGTATTGTTATTGTTGTTGACCAAGCCGTTCTTGATCTGCAGCTGGTGGGAATTGTTCGACCCTTTGGTAACGCTTCCCGTGTAATAATAGGCTTCGGCCCCCATGCTTCCCAGCGAACCGCCCGAGTTGATCTCTCCGGCTGCAGGGAAGAAGACGCCTGCGGTGTCCGAACTGCCGGCGCGGAAGAAATAGCCGTTCGAGAAACTGCCGACCACCCAGGTCGTCGAAAAGGCCGTAAAGGCGTCGATCGTCGGCACCATATACCCCGGCGGACACGGATCGTAGACCGTCTTCACGCCATAGGGCCGTGCATTGGTCGCCGCATCGACCTTGTTGCCGTCGGCATTGCCCCAAAGGTCGTAGTTGTGGGCATCCATCCAGTGCACCGTGCTGTTGGGTTTGTAGTACGTGTCGGGAGACGTAATGCCCGAAGCGATGGTGATGCCGTAGCCTTTTCCGAAACCTCCGTTTGCCGTCACGATGCGGGCAATCTCGTTGTTGTCGCCGTCGAACCGGACGAAGGCCGGCCAGTTGCCGGAGGTGTACGGGCTCACGAAGGGGTCCTTACGGCCCCACTGGTACTTCATGCCGCAGTAGCAGAGCGGTTTGTAATAAGAGTTCGAGGCCACACCATGCTGGTAAACCTTCGTGGTGAACGATTTTCCGGTAGGGATGGTTTTCGACTCGTCGGTATATTGGATGACCGTGATCTCACCCTCGCGTTTTTTGGGAAATTTGGTTGCATCACTATCCAGCCTACACATCGCACCCAGATTGCGATCCATCAACGGAAAGCGGTTCAACCCCTGCGCTACGGCCGTTGCATTGGTGTTCGCATTAACAATCACATCATCGGCATTCAGTTCATCGGTAAACCAGATCTGCCACGACCAGACGATCCGTCCGACTCCATCGCAGAGGGCGATAACAGCATTACATGGAACAACATAATCGCTCGTCGTAAACTCGATGGAGGAGCCGTCGTACTTCACGTCCGTAATCTGGTTGACGCACTCCTGCCAGAGCACACGCGCCGACACACCGCCCGACAAAGCCGCCGAAGTGATCTCGGAACCGTTATAATCGGTGAATCCGGCACCGTCGAGAACTCCTGCATCGCCGTTCCCCATCACCCGGGCATCGAAGCGGTAGGTACCGGGCGCATGGACCATATAGGTGTTAGCCGTGCCGTTTGCCGAAAGGTCGGTGGTGGTCTCCACGCGATCTTTTTTCAAGGGATTTAGATTCGGCAGCACCATCACGTCAATATCGGCGGCACCTTTGCCGCTCGTTTGGCTGAGTACAATCCAATCAGGAGCAGTAGCTTCCCAAAAAACATCTTCAGATTTCTTTTCACCATTCGCATATTCGAGATCCACTTTGCTCTCGGCGATTCGGATGCCTTTAATGGCGGTAGTTTGGGTCTTATTAGCCCCCAAATAGATAAGTTGCTTATTATTTGGGGTCCCTTCACCGATAGCTCCCGAAGTAACATTGAAAGTGTAATCCTGCCGGATGGGACCCGGTGAAAGGCTCAGGGAAAGTTTATTGATAGTCCCCGGTTTCAAGTCCATCGCTTCACAGACAGAAAGTTTGAGCGAACTTGTAGACGTACTCCCCGAAACCGAAAGATTCACTCCTGCAAGTTTCGCAGGAAGCACGACCGCACGGGCCTGATAGAGCTTGCCTTTCTCCATCGTGAGTCCCTCGCCGAAATCGAGGGTCACACTATTACCAGCCGTTGTGCGCATATTGACCGTCGTAGTCGCGGCGTCGAGTTTGTAGGGACCGGTAAGACCCTTGCCGGTCCCGGCCCCGACGGGGGTCAACGAGAGCGTTTTCAGCACGAAATCGCTGGTTGCCGAAAGTTCCAGATCCAACAGCGACAATGCGGGAGAGAGTTCCAGTTCGACGTGCTTTTCTCCGGACGACTCCTTCACGACAGCCAGCGCACTACTAATCATGTATTTCTCAAACCCGTCGTTCACGAGCTGTGTTTCTGCCAGTTCAAACGGCAGTCCCGACGGATCGGATTCAGACGTTTCCGACAACGCCCGGGAGGGGGCTATCGCATAAAAGATATGCGACCGGCGGCCGTACTCCCATTCCTGTTCGGCTGAGAAACCGGCGACAGAAGCGTCCGTTCCCGGCGAAGTCCGGGCATAGGTCGTCCACAGCTTCGTCGGCGCATAATAAAGGTCCACGGCATCGTCCGCATGCCATTGAAGTTGGTACGGTTCGCGTTCCGCATCCGTGTATTCCAGAGATGCGGCCTTTACTGTTGCGCGGGTTTCAGCCATATAGGTACCTTCGGGACCGAAATCATCCGGTTCGATACAGCCGCCCGCCAGTAGCGATACAACTACAAACAGGGTAGATTTTTTAAACATAGGTTTTAGGTTTAGGTTGATTCTGTTTAGTCGGATTTTTCCGTTCTGATATTACAAATTAATCATTTTTCCACAAGTCCTAAGGGATAGGATCGTCCGGATTTAGGGGTAATTTTTGATTCCCGGGCGAAAATACAGGCGTCCAATCTCCGTCTCGCAGTAAAATATGCGAAATTTCCGACCAAGGCGCAGGGTAATTTTGAACGGATTTACGGGTAGTTTTGACCGGCTGAAAAAAATAGTTCCGATTTTCGCCGGAATCCTTTTTTTATCGAAAACGAGTATTTAAATTTGCGTATGGCCCTCTCTGAAACCATTCACCACAAGTTCCTGAAACTGTTGTTGCCGATTTTATGCCTAATCCCTTGGCCTCTGTCGGCAGCTTCATTCCGATTTATTCGCGCAAACCGGCTCGAATCATTTTCCAACAGTTCGGTAGTCTCAATCTATCAGGACGGACTTGGAGCCATATGGCTCAACTCTACTTACGGACTTTACCGTTACAACGGCACATCGCTCGACTTTCTGCAAAGACCGATGCCCAAGCGTCCACTCTGCGGCAACGGCAACGAGCTGGTCTATATCTGTTCCTACGATGCCATTCTCTGCTATGATATCCGCACAAACCGTCCCCGACGGCTCTGTTCCCCGGAGATCGACTATCCGAACTGCGCCTTATATGCCGAAGAGGAACAGTTGTGGGTCGGATCAGGTAACCGTATTTACAAGCGCAGTGGGGATTCGCTTCGTATGCGACACGAACTGCCTCACCCCCATACGTACATCACCGCTCTTTGCCGTTCGCAGGCGGGAACCCTGCTGGCCGCAACGTCCGAAGGCGGACTGTACGAGATCGACGGTGACGGCAAAATTCACAGCCGCATGGCCGTCGCCGGAAACATCTGCACGCTCTACCCGGACAGCAGGGGTGATCTCTGGATCGGAACGATGGACCGCGGCTGCTGGCGGCTCGGCTGCGACTATAAGGTCGCCGGACACTACCACCGGGAGGCTTCCGGAGGTATGCAGCTAAAAAACAACCTGGTCCGGACCTTCTGCGAAGACCAAAAAGGAAATCTCTGGATCGGGACAATGAGCGGCGTCGACCGTCTCGGAACAGACCGTCTGTGCCGCACGGACGAGTTGGGGGCCCTCGGCGAAAGCTCGGTATGGAGTCTCCGGGCCGACAATCAGGGCGGCATCTGGGTCGGTACGTTCTACGACGGAATCTACTACTGCAACTCCGATAACTACCCGTTCAACCCGATACTGCTCCCGGCCGAACGTAAGGTAAAGCTCATCAACGCCATGGTCGAGGACAAACGCGGCGACCTGTGGATACTGACCGACAAGTTTGGCATGTTCCGCCAATCGGCGCACGACGGACAGATCCGTTACGTTGCGGGCAGTGGCAGCCACAAATTCAAATCCGCCTGGTACGATGCCGACGAAGATGCCGTCTGGACCGGGTCCTACATGGGAACGTTGCGCAAGTACGACATCGCAGCCCAGAGTTGGTCGGACTACACGTTCTGCAGCGAAGACGGCACAAACGGTCCCGAAACCGTCAACGACATCAAATGTCATGACGGCAGGCTTTATCTGGGAACCACACACGGCGTGCTCGTATTCGACAAACGGAGCGCACAAATAGTTTGCAGCCCGATCAAAGGCTACAATGGGATCGTCTTCTCACTGGCGTTCGACGCCCTGGACCGATTGTGGATCGGCGGCATAGGCGTTCGTATCCTCGACCTTAAAACCGGACATATGACCCGTTACGTCGGTCTCGACAACAATAATTTGAATTTCATTAAGCTTTTCTGCGACCACGACGGTTGCATGTGGGGGGCAAGCCTCGGACAAGGGTTCATTCGTCTCGACATGCAGCAGGGAGTGCGTTATAAGCAGGAAAACATCGGCTTAGCTGACAATTTTACCAGTTTCATCGGTGAAGTAAATCCCGATGTTCTGCTAATCGGCACGAACAGCGGACTGTCGCTGTTCAATACCCGAACCAACCGCTGTTACAACTATAATCACAACAACGGGCTGAGCATCAGTTCGGCCCGGAGCGGCTGCATCCTCAGACGCGCCAACGGTGACATCGTGATCGGCGGCATCGATGGTGTCGAGACCCTCACGCCCTCACAAGTCGAGTTCTCCGACGACAGCATCGACATCGCCTTCGACCGTCTGATCGTCAATAACAGGCGGATCTACCCGGGTATTCCCGACGACAGACAGCCGATTCTGCAACAAGAACTGCCATTCACGCAGAAACTCGTATTGCAGCACCGCCAGAGAAATCTCTCGGTGGAACTGGCTTCGTTCGACTTCGAAAAAGTCTATCCGATCTTCTACGAATACATACTCGAAGGTTATGATAATGAATGGACTCTCTTTTCACCCGAACATCCGATCGTCTACATGAACCTGCCGCCCGGCGATTACCGGCTGTGTGTACGCGCTGCATATTCCAAATTCAGCAACGACCATACGCAGATCACGCTTCCCATCGAAATCCATGCTGCCTGGTATGCCACACTGCTGGCCCGTATATTCTACTGTATCGCCGGTCTGACCCTGCTGGGCTGGCTGCTATATGCTTTTTACTCACGGATGCTACTGGCTGAACGACTGAAACAGAAGGAGGCCGAGAATTTGGAACGTATGCGCTTTTTCATCAATATTTCGCATGAACTACGCACACCGCTAACACTCATCATCGGACAGCTCGAACTTTTCTTCCGCAACCATGGACACTCCTCCTCTGGGATTGAGAACATTGAGAATACCTATCGAAACGCCTTGAACATGCAGCGGCTCGTATCCGACCTGCTCGATTTCGAGAAGCAGAATCAGGGGTATACGAACATCACGGTTTCGAAAACGAACCTCGGCGCATTTATCGCCGATATCCGGGATTCGTTCGCACAATATGCCAACTACCGCAACATTCGTCTGGAGCTGCATCTTCCTGCTGAGACGGTGACCGCGAGCATCGATAAAAAACAGATGCAGCGAGTCTTTTCCAACCTGCTCATCAATGCGTTCAAATACACGCCCGACGGCGGACGCATCGACATCAGCATGCACATCAAACACCACCTCAAAGAGGACAATACCGTTACAATCACCTTTGCCGACACAGGATGCGGCATCTCGGAAAAAGCCCTGCCCCACATTTTCGACCCTTTCTACCAAGACCCCGCGACAACCTCGCGCGACCGCCACAACCACGGCACAGGCATCGGACTGGCCCTGAGCCGGGGCATCCTCGAACTGCACCACGGAACTCTGACCGCACAAAACAACCGGAACGGCGGTGCGCTCTTTACCGTCACGCTCCCGTCCGGCCAAAAATGGTATGCCGGCGACGACAAGGTTACATCCGTTGAACAATCCCGTTCGGAATGCGTCTCGGTTCCTCTGCCGTCCCGCATCCACACTCCCGCACCCGTTGCCGCAGAGGCCCCGGAAAAAGGCTATAAGATGCTGATCGTCGAGGACGACGCCGAACTGCGGACCCTGCTGTATTCCATTTTCAAACGAGACTACCGGGTCTGCAAAGCCTCCGACGGCGCCGAGGGGTACAGCATGGCCAAAAAACTGCAACCCGATATCGTTATCAGCGACGTGGTGATGCCGGTGATGGACGGTCTGAGCCTCTGCGGCAAACTGCGTCAGGACCTCGAAACATGTCACATTCCGATCATCCTGCTGACCGCCCAGCCCTCGACTGGCCTCAATTTCGAAAGTTTCAGCCAGGGAGCCGACGATTATATTACCAAACCGTTCAACATCAGCCAGCTCGAAGTGCGCTGCCGCAACTTGTTGGAGAACCGGCAGCGAATGCGCCGGAAATACAGCCGTTCGATTGCGGGTTCCGATGTGGTGACTACCAACGATAAAGATGCCAATTTCCTGGCAGCTGCCACCGAAGCGGTCGAGCGCAATCTTTATAAGGAAGACATCAACGTCCAAACGCTGTGTCGCGAGCTGAACGTCAGCAAAACGATTCTGACCCAGAAAATCAAGGGTATTACGGGGCACAGTCCGGGAGAATTCATCGAAATGATTCGGTTCAAAAAGGCCGCAACGCTGCTCTGCGACGGCGGACGGCTGATTTCGGAGGTTTCCTATGAATTGGGATTCAGTTCTCCCAAATATTTCACGATCCGGTTCAAGAAACAGTTTGGCCTGACACCGACGCAATTTCAGGTCGAACACGCTCGGACCAAACTATCCGAACCTACAATTTATTGAATTTGTATTCAATAACAGGAGTTGTTTGACATGAAGGAAAGCAGATGCGAACAAATGCATACAACCGTTTCCTAACCATTACCTGCTATATGCAAATAGAGTTGTAACTTTTTAAGTCACAACTCTATCTGGATGTGAATAGGTAGTACCGAAGTACTACCCATCTGCGCCGCACTTCGGTTAAGCGCAAACCTGCTCCTCTAAAATCAAAAATAGTTTAGGAGCCGCATTTCGGTTAAATTCAGTTTCGTGATAATCGAAAAAAAAGCGTATTTTTGAATTTCAATCTTTTGAGCCTATGTCCAGCGAAGCGGAAATCCGGAAACGTAAAATCTACCGCGTGACCTTTGTGGGGTTCGTGGTCAACCTGGTGCTGTCTGTGCTGAAACTTGCCGCCGGAATCGTCGGGCGGAGCGGAGCGATGGTGGCCGATGCCGTCCATTCGTTCTCCGACCTGGCGACGGATGTGGTGGTGATCGCCTTCGCGCGGATTTCCGCCAAGCCCCGGGACGACGGCCACGATTACGGCCACGGGAAGTACGAAACCCTCGCCACGATCATCATAAGCCTCGCGCTGGGGATCGTGGGGGCCGGGATTCTCGCCGGCAGCATCCGCGACATCCGCATCGTGGTCGACGGCGGACTGCTGCCCCGGCCGGGGCTGGTGGCCCTCGTGGCGGCTGGGGTGTCGATCGTCGTCAAGGAGATTCTCTACCGCTACACCGTCCGTGAAGGCCGTGCGGTCGACAGCCCGAGCGTCGTGGCCAATGCCTGGCATCACCGTAGCGACGCCCTGTCGTCGCTGGGGACGCTCGTCGGCATCGCCTGCGCCTATTTTCTGGGCCAGAAGTGGCGTATCGCCGACCCCATCGCGGCGCTCGTCGTGGCGGTGTTCATCTTCAAGGTGGCCTTCGATCTGGTCCGCACGGGGCTGAACGAGCTGCTGGAGCGTTCGCTTCCGGCCGATGTGGAGGAGGAGATTCTGCGCATCGTGACGGCCGATCCCGAGGTGTGTCAGCCGCACAACCTGCGGACCCGCCGCATCGGGGCCGCGATTGCCGTCGAAGTGCACGTCCGCATGGACGGGGCGATGACCGTGGCGCGCTCCCACGCCCTGACGGTCGACATCGAACGCCGCCTGCGCGCCCGCTTCGGCGAGGGCACGATGATCGCCATTCATGTGGAGCCGCTGAAATAGCGGGGCGCGGCCGGGCGGAATCTCATCGGCCGCTTTTGCCGGTTCGCCGGAGGCGCGGGCCTTCATTTTGTCCGCATACGGGATGTTTCTGGCACGGATTTTGTTTGTTTTGGGCGGAAAAAATGTGCCGGAATATTGCCGGCGGAGTAGAAAAATTTGGTATTTTCGGAAAAAGTGCTTATCTTGTCAACGTAAAGCCTCCGAAAATTCCGATGTTTTCAAGGCCCGAACAAGGAATTGTAACGACATCAGACAACTAAAAAAGGATCGCCTATCGGGAAAGAAATCTACTCTTAGTAACTAATTAGGAGACAAGAGTATGAACGTGCAAGTATTAAGTGACCAGGTATTGCTTAATCACTACCTTTCAGGTGACCGTAGTGCCATATCCAAACTCATCGAACGCCATAGCCGCAGGGTGAAAGACTACATCCACATGATGGTCAAGGACCGTGATGTGGCCGATGACATTTTCCAGGAGACGTTTATCAAAGCCGTCCGTGTGATCGACGAAGGCCGTTATACCGATAACGGAAAGTTCCTTTCGTGGATTCTGCGCATCGCGCACAACCAGGTGATCGACCACTTCCGCGCACAGCGGCAGAACAAATCCGTGAGCGAGGCCGAAGCCGGCTACGACGTGCTCGGGACGCTGAAGTTGTCCGAGCGTACGGTTGAGGATTCGATGGTCTGCGAGCAGATCGAACGCGACGTGCGCGCGCTGGTCGAACTGCTGCCCTCCGAGCAGCGCGAGGTGGTGATCATGCGTTACTTCTCGGGCTTGAGCTTCAAGGAGATCGCCGAACAGACCGACGTGAGCATCAACACGGCGCTGGGGCGCATGCGCTATGCGCTGATCAACCTGCGGCGGATGATCAAAGAAAAAAATCTGATCTTGAGCTGACCCCGCACAATATTCCCGAATGGGTTGCGTTATATAAATGCAAGCAAGTTAAAACCAAAGCCTATGGAGGATATCGACAAAAACGAGGTTTCAGACAACGGCATCTCCGAGGACGAAGACTTGATGATGCGGGAAGTGATACAAGGTGACGCTGATTTATGTTATCTGCACCACTATCTCTCGGAAGTCTTCCGAAAAGGGGATAATTTTTAAGGGTTAATTTTTGATGGGGAAGGGCGCCGGGAGGCGCCCTTCATTTTAGGGCTTTCAGGCCCGCTTTTTGTTCCTCGTCTCTAAAATTGACCGACTATGAAATTGAGTAACGCAAGCTTGCGGGTCTGGGACTACGGCAAGTGTTTCCGTTTTTATGCCTGTGAAGCCCTTGCCGCAAAGGGTGTCGGGTTTGTCGATCGCCCGTCCGACATACCCGGTTGGGGAGTGCGGGCCGTTCGTTTGAGAGCCCCGGAAGAGAGTCAGATCGAACTTTTCACCTTTTTTGGAATAATCCCATGACACGGATACGGATCAAACGGGTTTACGAAGCGCCGGCGCCGGACGACGGCTGCCGCGTGCTGGTCGACAGGCTCTGGCCGCGGGGCGTACGCAGAGACGCCCTGCATTGCGACGTCTGGGCCAGGGACCTTGCGCCTTCGGCCGGACTGCGCAGCTGGTATCACGCCGACCCCGGGGACCGCTGGGAGGAGTTCCGCCGCCGGTACACCGACGAGCTGCGTGCGTCGCAGGCCGTGCGGGAGTTCGTCCGCGGAATCGAAGGTGTGGACACGGTGACGCTGCTCTACGCCTCGAAAAATGCGGCGGAGAACCATGCGCTCATCCTGCAGGAGTATTTGCAGAGAGCTGCCGGAGGGGCTACAACCGCGTGATCTTCGCGATTTTCGCCTCGCCCTGCCCCGGCAGCGGCTGGAAGACGATGATTTCGGCCTCGTAGGTTTCGGGGCCGGGCGTCGCGGTTTTCGCCGTGCAGATGAAGCGGTAGTTGGTTCCCGCCACGACCTGTGTGGCGACGCTCTCCGGGGTGTAGCTTACGCCGGTCATGCCGGCCGTCGCCCGGCGGAACAGTTCGCGATCGGACGCTTCGAGGGGCCGCTGTCGGGTATAGCCGCCGCACAAAATCGTTTTTTCCTGTTGCTTTTCGGTCCGTTTTTCCGGACTTCCGCATGCGGTCAGCAGCATGGCCGCAAGTGCTGCAATCGTTAATTTCAACATCGCCAGGGCGTTTTAGGTGCGAAAATTACTGATTTTCCGCCGAAAAGCCAAATAAACCGCGTGCAGGTGCCCGGACGCCGCGGTTCCGGGCCTGGACGTTTCGGTGTTTTAAGGTTCGGCGTGCTATATATGATACGTGTGTTTTTGTGTTTTATGTCCAATTTTGCACCGTTAATTGTCTGAAATGGCGACGGGAACAGACTTTTGGGCCGGTTCGGACATGTGCAAACACGAATCAATTTGTGTGTCTATGAATATGAATAAGAAGATCCTTCCGGCGCTTCTTTTGGCCGTGTGCTGCTGGGCCGGAGCGTCGGCGCAGCAGGTGGCTGTGAAGACCAATCTGCTTTACTGGGCTGCCGCGACTCCGAATGTCGGGGCCGAGGTGGCCGTCGGGAAGCATTCCACGCTGGGATTCTCGGCCAACTACAACCCCTGGACCATCGGTTCGGACAATAAGATCCAGCATTGGTTCATCCGCCCCGAGTACCGTTACTGGGTGACCGAGAAGTATACGCGCCTCTTTTTCGGGGTGCACGCCATCGGCGGCAAGTTCGAGGTCGGCGGCTTCAAGCTTCCGTTCATCGGCGACAAGGTATTCAAGGGGTTGCAGACCAACTATTACAAAGGTTCGTTCGTCGGCGCAGGCATCAGCATCGGTTACCAGTTTTACGTCAGCCCCCACTGGAACCTCGAACTTTCGGCCGGCGCCGGACTGGCCCGCCTGAGCTACCATGCCGAGCCGGTCAGCGGCCCGAAGCGCAGTTCCTACGTCGACTCCAAGCGTTTCCTGCCGATCCCCACCGAGATCGGCGTAACGTTCGTCTACCTGTTCAACTCCAAGAAATAAACGATGCGTCCCATGAAAAAATACTGCTTCCTTTTCGTATTTCTCGTTGCGGCGCTTTCGCTCCGCGCCCAGATCGTGGGCGATGTCGCCGTGACGCGCAAGGTGCTGGCCGAACGCGGCGGCGAGCTGCACATGGTGCTGGAAATATCGGTGTCGCGCAAGGCCGTGACCCGCTCGCAGAGCTGGACGATCCTGCCCGAGCTGAGCACCCCCGACCGCAAGTCGGTGAAACTCTTTCCCCACATCCTCATCAACGGCCGCTATCAGCAGCACATGCAGGAGCGCCGCCGCCGTCTTTCCGGCGCCTACTGGGCCGAGCGGCAGCCCTATATGACGATCAATGCCGATAAAAAGACCGATCAGGTGTTCCGTTACGAGATGAAGGTGCCCTACGAGAGCTGGATGGCCGGCGCCACGCTGGTGCTGCGCCAGGTTCAGACCTCGCCCGGCGGCGTCAGGCGGGTCTTTACGGTCGATGTGAACGGTGCGGTGGACGTTTCCCGCAAGTAAATGCCTGCCCGGATGATGAAACAGCGCGAATGGATGGGGTATGCGGCGGCCGTTCTTGCCGCGGGCGCATTCCTGACCGGGTGCGGAAATATCCGCAAACTGGCCAAGAGCGATCCCGAAGTGGGGGTGCACCTCCCGGCCCGGTCGGCACAGAACCCCGTGGCGCAGGCCGCCGATACGGCCCGCACCCAGAAGATCATTACCTACCGCAAGCAGGACGGCACGGAGCTTTTCATTACGCCCGTGGACGTCGATTCGCTGTCGGGCGAGAAGATGATGTCGGTGGCCATCGACGAGGTGGTCATTTCGGCCTCGAACCGCCGCAATCTGGTGGAGCGCAACGGCAAGATCAACGTCGAGTTCGTCGTGTCGGTCCCGCAGGAATTGCAGGCCCGGAACTGGCAGCTGGTCGTCGATCCGCAGCTGCTCAAGGGGGCGGACACGCTGGCGTTCGATCCGCTGGTTTACAGCGGCGACCGCTTCAGGACGATGCAGCGGCGCGAATATGCGCGTTACGACGACTACCTCGGGCGGATCGTCGACAGCGCGGATTACTTCGAGCGGTTCGGCGACAAGAGAGCCTATTCCCGCTATATGGACCGCGTGGCGGAGCAGCGGACGAAGTATGCCGACGCCGAAGCCCGTCTGGAACGGATGACGCCCGAGGAGGCGATGTTCGACAGGCAGGTGGGATGGACGACGCGCGGGGAGCGCCGCCGGCAGTATGCCCGGCTGCGCCGCTACGTCACGGCGACCGACCGCAAGGTGCGGGAACGGACCTCCTACACGCCGGATGCCAGCGACAAGTTCGACCATCTGAACGACTATTTTGCGCCGCGTTACCGGCATGCCTATACGGGCGACGACGTGCTGCCCGGCGGCGGGATCTACACCCGCGTGCAGGGCGAATACCCGGTCGACGGGGGTCGTGAACGCGAGGCTTACATCCGTTCGCTGACGGAGAATCCGGGGCGCGTTTACGGCGAGGTCTATACGGCCGACGATGCCGGGATACGCACGCTGGCGGGCCGGCGGCTCGCCTACACGGGGCTGCGCCGTCCGGAGGTCGAAGGGCTGCTGCGCGAAACCGGAGACAGCGCCGCCCGTGAGAATTACCGCATCCGCAAGGAGTATGCCGCCGACCGTCTGGCGGCGCTGAACGCCCTCGATACGGCGGAGGTGCGGCGCGGCATGCTGCGCGAAGGAGAGCTGCGGCGCAATTACGAGCGGGCCGTGAACAGTCTTGCGGCTTTCGCGCGCCTGGTGCGCCATCCCTATTATGCCGACGCACGGCTCGACACGGTGATCTGCCGGCCCGACGGGCGGATCGACTATTATTACACCGAGCAGGTGCAGGCCGACGAAAACACGTCGAAACTCTATCTCTGTCTGGCCGGGGAGGTCGAGGACCGGAGCGGCCGCACGCACCGGATCACCCGGTCGGACACGCTGACCTACAACGTGGCCTCGATGACCACGTTCCTCGACGAAACGACGCGCTACATGCAGCGCATCGTGCTGCGCGACGCCGAGGCCAACGCGCGCTTCTTCTTCACCTTCCCGTCGGGCAAATCGACCCTTGTGGACACGCTGACCGCAAATCGCCGTCAGATCGCCGCCGTGCGTTCGCTGACGCGCGGCCTGATGACCGATCCGGTCTACATCATCGACAGCATCACGCTCCGCGCCACGGCTTCGCCCGAGGGAACCTGGCAGGTCAACGAGCGGCTGGCCCGCGAACGCGCCGAGGCGCTGCGCCGGGTGCTCGTGTCGGAGTTCCGCACGCTGTACGACTCGCTTCGGGTGTCGGGCAGCTATACGCTCGACGAGAACGGACGGCAGGTGCTCGACAGGTCTGCCGGGGAGCAGCTTCCCGACCTGCCGAACCTGCTGCGCACGAAGTGGCTGGCCGAGGACTGGGACGAACTCTACCGGCTGGTAGCTGCCGACACGCTGATCGCCGACAAGCAGGAGGTGCTGGCCATGATGAAGTGGGAGGGCAATCCCGACACCCGCGAATGGCGTATCCGGATGAAATATCCCAAGGCTTACGAGCGTATGCGCCGGGTGATCTACCCGCAGATGCGCGCCGTGGATTTCCGGTTCAACCTCCACCGCCGCGGCATGAAGCAGGATACGGTCTACACGACCGAGGTCGATGCCGAGTACATGCACGCCGTGGAGCTGCTCAAAAAGCGGCGGTATGAGGAGGCGCTCACGATCCTGCGTCCCTACGAGGACCGCAATACGGCGCTGGCCTACATGTCGCTGGGGTACGATGCCGCGGCGTACCGCATTCTGCGCGCCGAGCCGGACGCCGCTTCGACGCCCGACATCCAGTACATGCTGGCCATCCTTGCGTCGCGTCTGGGCGACGAGGAGCAGGCCGTGACCTATTTCCTGCGCTCGGTGGAACTGCGCGAGAGCCTGAAGTTCCGCGGCAATCTCGATCCCGAAATCTCCCGTCTGATCCGCAAATACGGGTTGTTCCGGGAGGATTTCGAATAGATGCCGCCGGAGAGATGAAAACCGGGACGCTCCCTCGTGGGAACGTCCCGGTTTTTTCGTCGCCGGACGTGTCAGCGGTCGCTGTGGAGGCAGTGGTGGGCGTTGCGGAGCTGGAGGGCCAGCGAGAAGGCCGTGATGCCGGCCAGGAGCAGCGTGATGCCGACCCAGACGATGACGGCCGTCGTGCCGATGACCAGCGGCTGGAACAGAATCCACAGCGAGCAGAGCAGCAGCAGCACGCCCGTGAAGATGGTCCAGCCCGAACCGGCGATCTCCAGGGCGCTCATGTCGCCGCCCAGTCCGATGGCGCTGAAACCGCGCATCATCAGCCAGAACCCGAGGAAGATGGGCAGCGTGGCGGCCGAAAGCCCGACGTTGAAGATCAGGATGATGCCGAGGATGATCTCGATGATCCCTCCGGCCATCATCCAGCCGCGGCCCGTGATGAAGTGTTTGTTGGCCGAGGAGAGCACGACCTCCAGGATGCCCGAAATCAGCATCAGCCATCCGAAGACGAGCGACATGCCCAGGTAGCTCTGGGCAGGGTAGACGAAAATCAGCACGCCGACCGCGAAGAGCGCGATGCCGATGATCAACAGCAGCCACCAGTAGCGGACGGCCTGTTTCGAATTTTCGATCAGTGAGGAAAAGTTGTTCATGGTATGAGGAATTTCTTCCTCTCGGAGCAATTTGCGTACCAGAGCCGTCGGGCCGCATACGCGGAAAAGGCCGGACAATCAGCCGGATGCCGGGCAGGGAAGCCGCGGGGCGCAGGGACGGGTTTCGGATTGACGCGGCGGGACCCTGATTAGCGGGGCAGGGTTCGGGTTGGCGGTCCGGGGCGGACTGGGTTGCCGGGATACGGTGGGGCGGGGAGAACCGCTTCGCCGATTTCGGGACGGAGATACCTGCTGTTTCGAAGCGCATCCGTCATGTTTTTCAAAGCGGAGAGCTGGAGCGCGAGGCGACTGTTTCCGAAATGGTTCGTCCGCTCATCTGGAAAGAGATCATATTTATATATAGTATATTTTATTCCATCCTTGTTTTTGGTTTGGCGGAGCAGTTTCGAAGCGGTCGCTCTGCCCGATTTCGCCGTCGGTCTGAAGTGCGAATCTGTTCTTAAAATGCGCATTTTGCAAGACTTTTTTATGCATTTAGAGCGTAATTGCTGATGATTTTTTTGCGAAAAATTAATTAGGATAAAATCTTTTTATTATTTTTGCGCTAAGTACATGACAAAAAATCAAACACATTGATTTTACTTGGTCTGAAAGGATTG
>OJOU01000085.1_pt1 | contig 43585 bp, 65 predicted proteins | sample 1598291 | NCBI WGS metagenome assembly OJOU01 (sample SAMN03922470, study PRJEB24848) | human gut metagenome | isolation source: stool sample | host: Homo sapiens | place: Germany | collected 2010-11 | reverse complement strand
ATCCGGTCGGTATCGTTCGGTATCCGGTCGGTATCGTTCGGTATCCGGTCGGTATTATTTTTTTCTTTCCAGTAGTTTCTTGATATTTCACCGTTTTTTTTGCAACGCACATTAAAATCTTCAAATTCTTTGTCAATTTGTGATTTTATAAAACGCCATACGCCGCAATCAACGTCAATATTCGGATATTGTAAAATTGCCTGAAAAATAGCAGCTTGTTTTTCAACGGGCAAGTCTGATAAAAGCTCCCACCATTCAGGATAGATACGCGGAGAAAATTGTTTTTTCATCTCTTTCGGCTTTCAAAAAGGTGGGGTTATAGCGTGTAACCATTTTTGCCGAAAGAGTTATAATATTTTGATACTATAACCCCATTGTTAAAATTTATCTTTCGGCATCTTTAACTTTATAACAAAAAAAGTTAAAGTAAATTTAAAATTGAGTTATAAACAAGGGCGGATTTTTCCTGTTGATAACTTTTCTTAAATTCCTGCATATTTACAAAAGCGCTTTTGCTTGTTAATCTACAATCAAGAGGGCAAAAGATGAGTGTTGATATTTTGATAGACCCGGCAACAAACGATATAGCGCACCGCAACGGTTTAATCCGTTATGCCGTAAGTGGAAACGAAACGGCGCAGCGGGTTATTACGCGTATTCGCCGCTTAAAGGGCGAGTGGTTTATTGATACGACCGCCGGTATGCCGTATATTCAGGATATTTTAGGCAAGCGGGATATTAACTACTTCAAACTTTTGCTTAGAAAAGAGATTTTAAATACTGACGGCGTGCAGAGTATTAACAACTTCCGCTTGTCTTTTAACTCAAAAACGGGGCATATATCCGTATATGTTGAAATTAAGGTTGACGGGAAGTATATCCCGATTGTGCAGGAGTTTACGCTATGAGTGCAAACGTTTACGGTATGACTTCAACGGGCTTTAAGCCTAAAAGGCTCCGCGATTTGCTTGACGAAACAATGGCAGATATTCGGGCAATCACGGACGAAGATGGGCAAGCCGTATTTATTAACGAAACGGACGACAGCATAATCGGGCAGTTTAACGCGATTGTTTGCGAGCAGCTTGCCGATTGCTGGCAACAAGCATACGCCGCCAGCACGCAGTTTGACCCGCTTAACGCTTTCGGCGTGGCTTTGCGTTCGCTTGTTCAATTAAACGGCATTGTTCCGGCTTATGGTTCAGCAACACAAATAAACGTTACTTTGACCGGGACTTCCGGCACGGTTGTTCCTGCCGGTTCGCAAATATCTGACGTTAACGCAAACACGATTTTCAGCTTGAATAGTGATGTTGTTATCGGCAGTGCCGGAACAGGGACGGGAGTCGCCACTTGTAACACGCTCGGCGAAATTAACCCGGCAAACAACACGATTATTCAGATTTTAACCCCGGTTTATGGCTGGCACAACGTAACAAATACCAGCGTGGCGGTGCTTGGCGATGACCCGGAAACGGACAACCAACTGCACATCAAACAGCAACGCGAAACGTCAAATACTTCATATTCGCAAGTTGACGCGCTATATGCCGGAATAACAAACCTTGCCGGGGTTGATTACGTGCGTATATACCAGAACTGGACACTTGAAACGGACGACAAGGGAATACCGGCAAAAACGATTGCCGCTGTTGTTGACGGAGGCGACACAGAGGCGATTGCAAATGTTATGTGGCTTAAAGCTCCGATGTTGTCAAACTATGCCGGAAATTTGGAGCATCCCGTGACAATGTTTGACCGATTCGGGCTTGCCTATCAAATAACATTTTACCGCCCGGAAAAAGTCCCGGTGTATATTGATTTGGATATAACCATAACAGACGCAAGCATTTATCCGGCGGATGCCTACGACCAAATAAAGCAAAATATTATTGATTATGCAGCATATGGGCTTAATTCTTCAAATGGTTTTCCGCCGGGCTCTCCGGTTATCTACAGCCGCCTTTATACGCCGATTAACGAAGTCCCGGGCTTTAAAATAAATCATCTTTATATCGGAACGAGTGCAAGCCCGACCGGGACAAGCGACCTTGAAATGGACTGGCTGCAGGTTGCAGAGTTTACCGCAGACAATATCAATATTGAACAATCGGTGGGAGCTTAAAAGCAATGGCGGAAGCGCTAAGCAAATTAAAAATTGATTATAGCGAAGTCCGCAAGGATGTTGTTGCCGCCGGGCTTGACCGGATTTTGGCACAATACAAACATTCATATTTGTTCAAACAGCTTTTGTCTGTATGGCTTAAACAATGCCAACAGCTATATGACGCGATTATTGATTTGCAGGAATACCGGACAATCTATTCGGCAACCGGGGACACGCTGGACGGCTTGGGGCGGATAGTCGGCTCAAACCGGCAGAATTTCAATTATTCGGACACATATTATTTTACACCGGACAAACCGGGCGTAGGCTGCGACAACGGCTATGCTTGGTGTAAAAATGCGCCGCAAGCCGGTATATCTATGCAAAACGATGATTTATACCGCAATTCAATTTGGCGTAAAGCCATATCAAATTTTGTTAAGTTTGGCAGCGTCCCGGAAATTCAAGACGTTGTTTCCGCCTATATGGACGAGCCCGTTGGATTTGAAACAACAAACCCGTTTACGGGGACGCTTGTTGTTTCTGCAGATATCGGCTTGACTAATTTGGAGATTTTAACTTATACTCAAAACACAGAACAGGTTGAACACCAGTTCCGTATACCGTATCCGACAACAACAGATTTTGAGGGCGTTGTCTTTTATGTTCCGCAAAATGCCTTTGCGCCAGACCGCGAGGGAGTCGGGGCAGACAATGGGCGCGCCGCCGTAAGAGGGAGAGTTTAAACGATGGTAGATACAAGAACAGTTACATTGCCGGCAATTTGGGCTGATGACGCTATAACCGAGATTCCTACGCCGCCGATTGCAAATACAACCTACCGCAACACGGATTTAGGCTCAACCGAACTGTTGCAGGGCTGGCCTTATCAAAAAATCGTTGACTCTGCCGACTTCAACCAGACGTTGTGGCTTATATCAAACCTCGTCAAAAGTTGCGAGCAATATGGCATTATGCCCTGGTGCGCGTCAACAACATACAAACAAAACGGAATTTGCCTTGCCTCAAATGGAATTTTCTACTGGGCGAAAAAGGATAACACCGGCGTAAACCCGGTAACTGATTCCGGTATGACAAACTGGGGCGTATTCTTAGACCCTGGCGATAACTTCGTTACAGAAACGGTTTTGACGAGTCAAATAAACCTTTGCGAAAAGCTGGCAAACAAGACGCAAACTTTGTCCTCTTCATCCACCTCAACTCAATACCCGTCGGCTAAAGCCGTTTATGATAATATTAACAATCTGCAAACATCACTACAATCGGCGATTAGCGCAATACAGGCGAACTACGTTACCACGAACACCGAGCAGACGATAAAGGGGACAAAAGTTTTTAACAGCGCTTCACCGATAAAGTTGGGAAAAGCAGGCGGCACATATACAGAAATTCAATATACTTCTGACGGTTCAGCTAGGCTTGGCGGTTTGCGAAACATTAGAGAGGGCAACTCTGATAATATGCAGATGTATGTTGCGTCCAAAGACGGCGCCAGTATCCTCGGTTCAATTCAGTTAAACAGAGATGATAATAACGGTATATTGGCATCTGCCCCGCACCCTGCCGCGTCTACCAACTATAATAATCCTGCAATTATGACCGCAGGACGAGCTGCTGACCCGTCACAGAATTTTAATCTTCTGCACCGCTCCGGAAACGAAAGTATAACCGGAGTAAAGACCGTAGAGAACAACAATCCTGAGTTTGGGTTTAAAAACACTCTTGCAGATATTAGCAATAAACCATCTGCCCTTACTAACAGCACGTTATTTTTTTTAGATAAAAACGGTTTGTATACTGGCGAGATTAGAAATGAATTTTCCACGACAGGGTATTCAGAAACAGCAATTTATACGAATTCTAAAACTAGTGGGACTGCAAAAACATCATATATAAAAGTTGTAGTTAATGAAAACGGCGAAGTATATGCAACTTGTCCAACACCGCCCAGAGCTGATGACAATTCAACAAAGATTTCTAACACTCAATGGGTAAACAGTCGCATAACGTCTATTATGAATACAAATTTAAAGCCTGATGTATCGGCGGCAGTTGATATAAAAAGCGCTCTTATTTCAGATTCTGGCTATACAGCACCAAGTAACGGGTATGTTAGTGTTCAAACAAATAATAATGGTAGGAACATTGATATTTTGGTTAATGATGTAAAAGTTGCCGGGTGTCATCAATATTCAGGCGACTCGCACGGCTCAGAAAACAAACAACTGTTTACAATCGTAGGACAGGGGCAAGTTGTAAAGGCTAACACTAATAATATATCTTATAATTTGGCTATCTTCGTCCCGTATGTTTAGGAACTTTTAAATAAATAAAATTTACAAAGCCAAACGTTACGACAGGCGTCGCTAAAATATACAGAATCTCCTTGTGACAAAGGGATAAAAACACTTGCGGACTGGTCAACATAAGCACCACCCGGTTGTGAGCTAGCTCCTGCTGCTATTTCTTTCTGATTTACATAACACCTCACACCATTTACAACGCCCCCCCATTTTGCATTTACCATTAAAACCCCTTTGTTTGGTGCGGTATATTGAGAAGACCGTAAGGGGAAAGTTACAGTCTGCCCTGTTGCATAATCTAATTCAAAATAAGCTGGCTGAGTATTCATAATAGACGATATGCGATTCGTATTGACTACAACCGAAAACCGGGTAATATAAAAGCGGTTGCAACCAAAAATAGGAGTTTAAACTTATGACTGATGAAGTTATTGAAACGGCAGCGCCGGAATATCCGAAACATACGGAGTGGGCGGATTTTGATATTGTCAACGGTAAAGTTGCCGTTATGAAGCTTAATAAGCCTTATACGGAATATGATGTTTCTTTTGAAGACCACTTTAACGGCAGCGATGAATATAAAACAGAAGAACGTTATGCACTTTATACGGCTTGTGCGATTGCGTGCAATAAAAACGGTGGCGAATATACGATTGACTGCTGGAAAAACCGCTACACGGTGCGAAAAGTTGCCGATATTGAGAAAATCCACTACGAGAGTATGACGGATGAAGAAAAGGCAAAATATGACGCTGACAAGAAAAAAAACGACCTTGAAAACGAAAAGAGTGCATTAAACGGCAAACTTCGCTCAATGGACTATATCGGCGTTAAGATTGCTACCGGCAGGGCTACGGTTGAGGAGTACGCCGAACAGATTGAAAAAATGAAAAGTTATGCACAACGCATAAATGAGATTGACAAAGAACTTGAGGCGATGTAAACAATCATTGTTGAAATTGTTAGTCACTTCACATTCTTTTAAATAGTTAGTGTTTATACAAGAGCAAGGCGGCTGTCAGGTGGCTGCCTTGTTTTTATTGTCCGATAACGTCATTGTTAAAAAATAAAAAAACATCTTTACATTATTTAAAATCTGGATATATTTAACTATGTTTCAACGCTAACATTTTTTAAAGGAGTGTAAAAAAATGAGTTTACAAAAACCAGCAAAAAGCGGCAACTTTTCTTCATTTATGGCAACAACAGCGGTAAAGCAAAAAGTAGCCGATGTTATAGGCGGAGAGCGCGGACAATCATTTATTACGCACATTGTTTCGGCTGTATCAACAAACCCGCAGCTTGCGGCTTGCGAACATTCAACAATATTTTCTGCAGGATTAACCGGGGAAAGCTTAAACCTTGCGCCGAGTCCGCAACTAGGATATTACTACATTGTTCCATTTAAGGAAAAAGACAAGAGGGGCAATTTAATCCGGGTTGTAGCAACTTTTCAACTTGGATATAAAGGATATATCCAGCTCGCCTTACGTTCCGGGCAATATGCAGATTTAGACGTTATGAAAGTGCGGCAAGGCGAGTTTTTAGGACGCGACAAATACACCGGCAAGTTTTTATTTTCCTTTATTGCTGATGAAGAAGAGCGGGAAAAGCGGGAAGTCATCGGATATATGGCATATTTTGAGCTTTTAAACGGGTTTAAAAAAACAATATACTGGAGTAAATCCAAAATGGAAGAACACGCCAAAACCTATTCGCAGAGCTATAAATACGATTTAAAAGCCGATAAAAAAGAGAGCTTTTGGAGTAAAAATTTTGACCAAATGGCATTTAAAACGATGTTGCGTCAGCTTTTAGGCAAGTGGGGTATAATGTCGCTTGAAATGCAAACCGGCTTTATAAAAGACGAATCGGCAGAAAAAGACGGAAAAATTGAATATGTTGACAATCAAGACTTAACCGCCGGGCTTGAAAATATGCCGATTGATTACGGCAATATTCAGCTTGACGATGACGAAAGCGGCAAACCCGGAGTTAATTTTGAAGAGCCAGAGCCGTTATTTAATCAGACACCGCAACCGGAAAACAACAAAGACGAGGCTAAAAAATGACAATAAACGAGCAAATAGCGGCAATCCGGCGGGAGCTTGAGTATAGGCGCAAGCTATCCCGCGTTGGGTGGAAATAAAGAAAATCAGCCAAAAAGTATATATCACCATATTATTATCTTAACAAACCATACCTACACAAAGCCCCCTTTATTTTACGATAGAGGGGTTTTATTTTATAAAAGGATAGATTATGCCAAAAAATAACCCTTGGGCGCTGGAACTAAAAAAAAGCGGGCTTAACGTGCGCCAAAAGCCACACGATGAAGAACACAAAATACAGTGCACCATTGCACAATATTTAAAGCTTGTTGAAAACGCGCACAAAGATTTTACTTTTTTTGCCGTTCCTAATGGCGGGTGGCGGAATCCGGTTGTCGCGGCAAAATTAAAAGCCGAGGGCGTTCGTTCCGGTGTTTCCGATTTAATTATCCTGCACGCCGGAAAAACCTATTTTGTAGAGATAAAAACCGCAACCGGCCGGCAATCGGACACGCAACGGGAATTTGAACAGAAAGTCCAGACACTAGGCTTTGAGTATACAATTTGGCGCGGGCTTGATGATGCAATCAATTTTGTTGAGAAATTAAAAGCGGGCGCATAACGTCTATTATGAATAATAAGTTACAGGTAGTTGCAAGCTTGCCATCAAGCCCGAATGCAGATACATTTTACTTTATCCCGGAGGATTAAAATGACAGTTCACATCGGGAGCAAAATTTATACGGAATATAAAAAATATACTTATGCCAGCTGGACAATGCCCGTTTTGGCAGAAAACGGCACCGTTGGCAGCTCTTCATACGCTGCTCGTGCCAGTTCTAAATATTCTGTCCACGATCCGTGGAAAGCATTTAACGGTACGAACATTGACGAAGAAGATTGTTGGGAAGCTGCAACAAGAAATACATCGCAATGGCTTGAGTTTTATTCTCCTGATACGTTAGAGCTTAATACCATTAAATTTACGAATAGAAGACAACAATACGTTACCGTTTTTAATCCTATTCTTGTTACTGGGTCAATAGACGGGGGAAACTATTTTGAAATAGGACGTATAACGCCCCCGTCGGCTACTCAAGACGCACAATATACATTAACGGTTAGCAGCCCTAAAAATAAGCATTGCAAATACATAAGGTTTCAAACCACAAGCGACGGTACCCTTTTGGGCGACGGCTCAGCCCGCCCAAATTTTGGCCGAATTGAATTTACCGGGAAAAAGGTTACAGGAACAACAAACGGCTCTGCGTCTGATTATGATTATACAGTTTTTCACGACGGAAAAATTGAGGATATTTATTTTGGCAAAACTAAAATCGGAAAGATTTATAAAGGCTCAACTCTTGTTTATGCCTCAACCGTTCCAGATACGGACTTTTTAAAACAGCCTGATTTTGCAAAAGCAGTGCAATTCAATCAAGGTCAATCATATCAAGCAGATGTTGATTGCTGGTTATGTATAGGTAGTAACCGAACAGGAGGTAACGACCCATATTTGGAAATATGCCCAGATTCTAGCTTTGGTAGTAATACCGTTAGAGTATTTATGATGACGCAAAGGGCGGGTATTTCATTCCCTTGTGGTGGCACAATGATTCCGTTAAAAAAGGGTTGGTGGTATCGTTCAATTAATTTAGTTACTGTTCTTTTAAAAATACCTTGCGTGGCAACAGGTGGAGGAGTTCCATATAAACACCGGAACGGGCTAGTAAAAATGCCGAACTACACAACTGGCGTATCTGTTGCGCAAAATACTGTTATGCAAGCGGCTACTGATATTTGGCTGTATAGCAGAGGCAGCACCCGCAAGATAGAGGTGGGGAAAACATCGTCAGCATTTACAACAATAGCTGAGGGGGTGCATAGTGCAACCGAAGAACCATCAACATTGGTATTCATTGAAAAGGGTTTATATTACCGCACAACTGGAACAGATAACCGATTTTTTAAATGTTTGGAGTAATGAGAAATGGCGAGTTATCAATCATATTGCTTAAAGCCTGATTACTTTACGGGAGTTAGTGGTTGGGCTAATTCGTCCACAAACGACCAGTGGCTGATAAAAAACAGAGGTACGTTAGTTACGTATAAGCAAATTACCCAAACTCGGGCTGGCGATGTCAGCAGTGTTACATTGTTCTCATCGACTTTACATTATAACAGAGATGAGCCGCACGGGGCTTTTATGGGGTTTATTCAGAAAAATATAAATATAGCTGTTACAAATAACCAAGGCTATTCAACATATTTTCAGTGTAAAGGAGTTTAAAAAATGCAAATGTATTCTAAAATTATAAATGAAAAAACGAACGAAGTCCAAGTTGGATTTGGAGATAATAAAGAATATTTTGAAACTCTTGGAATGGAACTTAAAGAAGTTGAACAGTGCAAGACTTCCGGTCGCTGGTATACCACCGGAAAAATGCCAGTAGATGAAAAATCAGCAGATTTAAGAGCGCAGAGGGACGATTTATTGTCGAGCCTTGATTGGATAATTGCACGCTATAACGAGCAGAAAACACTCGGCGTTGAAACGACCGATTCGGAGCAGGATTTTATTGACCTTTTGCAATATAAACAGTATTTGCGGGATATTACAAAAGATCCTACTTTCCCGGATATTCAGATTAAAACTTTTGAAGAGTTTAAAACGAATAAGGGATAAAATATTTTTCGCCAAAAGTTATTTCTGCTTTTTGACCGGCTCCGATAGGAACAATTATTGAAGTTTTATCTTGCGAATCGTAGAAAAAACTTCTTGCAACTTCTACCCCGTCAATAGTTACAGTACAAGTCCCTTTGCCGGTATTTATGACAGATAATATACCGGCAGAGGGGGCAGTAAAGGAATTTTCTATTGTCTGTTTTTTAGCCACATCAAGCTTAAAACTATTCATAATAGACGTTATACGACTCTCTGTGTATAAGTTTGAATTATATTGAAAAATACAAATTGAGCAAATAAATTTAAGATAAAATTAACTATTCGCGAGGGGTAACAATGGAAACAAAGTTCTGTAAAAAGTGCGGAAAAGAAAAGCCTGTATCCGAATTTATACCGAACGGACGATATAGGTGCGGTTATCAAACGTATTGCCGAAAATGCACCAATGAATACCAGAAAATGCGCCGGCTTGGCAAGAGCGAGAAGAAAGTTTGCCGGATGTGTGGGCGCGAGTTGCCGATTAGTGCTTTCCCGAAAGATAAAGGATATAAAAGCGGACGCAGCAATCAATGCCGGGATTGCTACAATAAGCAGCACTGCGAGGCGCTGGAAAGGCGAAAAGAGAATGAACTTTGTTTGAGTGAAAAGGAAAGGAAAGAAAGGCAGGCAATAGCGGATTTTGAACAAAAGCTTGGCGGGTTTAAGGTGTCAATCTTAAATTATGCCAAAAACGGGGAATATAAATATACAGTCGCCAGCACAAAAGGCGACTTTTTTCAATCAAATTCAAAAGAAGAGTTTATCAGTTTCCTAAAAGAAAGGGCGTGAAAGATGATTTACGGAAGTTCGGCTTATTATCCGTTTTTTCAAAAGATTTGCCAAGAGTTTGGCTGTTCTGTTTCCGATTTGGAGAGTTCGCGGCGCGGGCGTCCGTATGTTCAGGCTAAAAGTGTCGCGATTCGGTTTTTAAGGCTTGCCGGGTTAAGCTATCCGCAAGTCGGGGGGATGTTAGGTAAAGACCACTCAACCGTTATGCACGCAGATAGAAAATGCCAGAGCATCCCGGAATTAAACGAAATGGCGCTGCAGTTTTATCTGCAGTTCCGGCAGATAGAGAGTCGCGCCGATGATGACCTTATTAAAAAAGAGATATTTAGAAACGAGCTTGACCGGGAGAGAATCGTAGAACTGTATAATAAAGGGTTGCCGATTGAGAAAATAGCGGCAGAGCTTGAGGCAACCGTTGTTTATGTAGAAAATCATCTTAAATTCATAAAAAGTGTTTATCAGGTTAAAAAAGTCCCGGATTATAAGACACATACGACCCGAGAAATATTTTTTCAAAAAAAATCAAAAAAAGTGTTGACAATATCAAAAAGCGTGATATAAATGACTATGTAAATAGGTAAACGCTAATTTAAAAGGGAGCAAAAATGTTTGAAGAAATAACAACAATTTCTGAATGCGAGGAGAAAATCGCAGAGCAAAAACGGCAAATTCGGCTTAATGAAATCGCCAACGATAGCTATTATTTAAGCAATCAGCGCAAGGAAGATGAGCAGAAATTAAATGCGCTTGAACGTCGTTTGCGCGAGCTCAAAGAACAAGAAGACGAGCCGTCTTTACTGGACTTATGCAAGGAATTAAAGGAGATGGCACAATGAAACTTAAAGAATATTTGATAAAAGCCGGAATAAATTTTGAAGAGAAAGATGGAGCAATTACCGTCGGCGGGGGGCTTGACCTAAGCAACACGGGGATAGCGATGAGTAACTTTACCTGCCCGACCTGCGGGCTTACCAACATAGATTGCGGCAAAGCCGGCTACAAGACTGCCCGCGAGATTGAGCTTGAGAAAAAGCTTGAGATTGCTGTTCAGGCTTTGAAATGGATTGAAGAACAAGCCGATACCTCAACACAATATGACTATGACGCAGAGGTTATTCTTAAAAATATCGTATTTGACGCACAGCAAGCATTAAAGGAATTTAGAGATGACGATTGAAGAATTTATGCGAGACATAGCCCCGAAAATGCGCCCAGGCTGGGTGGCTATGGACGGCTCAGGACAATGGTATTTTTTCAAGACAGAACCTTCCCGGGCAACTTTTTTGAAAGGTAAAGATGATGAAATTTGAACAAGCCCTGAGCGAGGTTTTAGCAGAAGACTGGGATATTGTAAATGAGTAAAGAAAAGGTCTATATCTGTGTCGGTGAGGGCTACATAAACAACATCAGACAAGGCTTGTGCGGTGGCTATGGAACCGTTAGCAATATCATTCAATGGTTATTTAATCGTTCAAAAAAAGATTGTTTCCCTGAATGGACAGACAAGGAAATAATTGATTATGTTGCCAAGAATTACCGGAAAAGGTTTAAAGAAAAGAGCAACGAAAGGGGAGGTTGGAGTATTCAAAAGGAGTTGTTTGATGTGGCAGAAGATTAAATGTTGGATAAAATATCGTAGATGTTGGTGGTATAAATATTTGAGTAATGACCAAAGACTTTTTAGAAGAAAGGCAAAAAGATGACCAAGCTTAAAAACTGGCTTTTAAGGCTCAAAAAAGAAAAATACGTTTATGTAGACATTGATAAAGTTCTTGAAAAAATAAAGGATTTTCAAGAATAGGAGTTTTGGGGTGTTGCCGAATAATCAATAAGGCAAGGCGTGCAAGGGGATAAAACTGGAATTAACCTTGATTGCGACATTGTGCGCCCCGCGGGATTCCGCCTGAATATGCCGAATAGGGCGGAGCTTGAGTAAGGAGTTCTGGGAAATCCCGGGCAACTTTTTTGAAAGGATAAGAAAGATGACAACATACGCATATTATAGAGTTTCTACTGACGAACAGGATTACAACAATCAGAAACAAGGCGTTTTAAAGCTGGCTGAGAATATGAATCTTGTTATTGAAGCAGAAGTAGTTGACAATGGTAAAAGTGGCTCCCTGCCTCCTGAAAAACGGCAATTAGGACAACTTCTTGGCGCCATTAAGCAAGGTGATATTATCATTGCGGCAGAATTGTCCAGATTGAGCCGTAAGCTGTTTGATATGTTCCAGATTGCAAAATATCTGAATGATAAAGGCGTTAAACTATACACAGTTAAGGATAATTACAATTTGGATGGGTCAATCCAAGGGCAGATTTTATTGTTTGCTTTTGGTTTAGCGGCATAAATTGAGAGGGATATGATAAGCCAGCGAACAAAAGAAGCCTTGGCGCGTAAAAAACAAGAGGGGGTAAAAATAGGAAGACCGAGAGCGTTAAAATATAGGAAGCTTGATGTTTACGCTGATTATATCAAACAAAGCATCCAAAACAAAATACCCTTAAGTGCTATATGCCGAAAGGTTGGTTGCAATTGGTCAACTTTACGACGCTGGGCTAAAGAAAACGGGGTTAAAACTTATGGGCGTAATGTCAAATTAGAGCCAAGAAAAAACAAAACCATTTGTTACAGCGTGGATTATTCAAAATCCTATGTTGAGCAGGTAAATAAAAGCCTTGTTTGTGTTAATTGATAAATATGAGGTAAAGAGATGAAACTTGAAAAATGCACAGGTTGCCCATACAGCCACAAAACAATTCCGCGCACAAAACCCATGTGGCTATGTTCATACGGGCGTTACAAAGACGCACCGGGCGGGGGGTATCCTTGTGCTTGGATAAAAAAATGTGAACACCACGAAAATATTACCAAAAAATGTTTCAAATCAAAATCTGAAAGTGAGGAAAATGGAAAATTTAAGACTAAAATTTAGGGTTTGGGATAAATACTTTAACCGTTATTGGACAGATGAAGAGGTTAAAAATAACATACAATGGCTTTTATATCCTGATAACGAGAATATTGAAAATGTTATAATCGAACAATGCACAGGGTTGAGAGATAAAAACGGTAAGCTCATATTTGAAGGTGATGTTGTTATCTACGAAGTTTTTGTTAGTGATTGGAGTGACGAAAAAAGAAAAGGTTACGGTATTGTTTATTATGACGATAATCAGCACGCTTTTGGAGTGAAAACTATTAGACAAACTGTTACATCTTGTTTTGGGTTAAATAAACTCATCTCAGAGATTGAAGTTATCGGCAACATTCACGAAAACCCCGATATGTTAAAAAACGCGGACAATTTTAACACGTCCGGCGGAAATGTTAAGGGAGATAACAGATGAAATTTACTTGGAAATGCCCGAAGTGCGAGACGATGAATAACAGCGAAGTCCCTGACATGAAGTGCGAAAAATGCGGGCACGAGATAGAGCTTAGTCCTAAAGTCCGCGCTTTTATGGAAATCTTTAACAAGTTGGAAAAAATGCCAAAAGAAGAGGATAAAGATATGTGTGGAGAAGAAAGATGCGATGGCTTTAATTGTGGGGATGAACAAGATTAAAGATAAAACCCGTTGACAAAATCAAAAAATATAGTAACAATTAACAGGGGATTAAATAAAAGAGGTTAAAAATGAAAGAAGAGCCGGAAATTTTTAAGATTCGGAAGTTGCTAAAGGTTAGCCGCGCGCAGTTCGGGCGGTTTATCAACCGGAGCGAGCCGAGCATAAGACGATACGAGGCTGGTTGTTTCGTGCCGCTGGAAGTTATGATTAACGCCCGGAAATGGCGAAAGCTGTATAATGAAATATACGGGAAAGAGGAAGAGGAGAAAGAATAGCTATGTATAAGCTTATTTGTTATTTAACGGCAATATATCAATATTCAAAGACAATTCATTATGAAGTTAAAGGCGAGGCTTTTTATGGTAAGCACTTATTCAACGACCGAATCGCCGAAAATATGAACGGTTATGTTGATTTGATAAAAGAAGTTGTTTATTTGGGACACGCGAAAGATGCTCCGGCAGCAGGAGCGATACTTGAGGGCGCGTTGCCTTTATTGCCTGCAACAGAAGAAAACGACCAGCAAAACTATATCAACCTTTACAATTTAATATTTAATGCGCTGGACGAGATAGAGCAGTTAAATCAAAAGGAGCTGTCTGTCGGGGATAAAAATCTGATTGGCGGGATAGCACAAGACCTGCAGCAGAATTTAGGGCTTTTATGGCGGCAAATAACGCCGTATGCGTATGAAACAATGCAAGAGCGGGTATTTATGCCGGAGGCTGAGATATAGCACTAAACGGGGAGAAAATAGGCTTATGACACAAATTTTATACAAATGCACAATCACGAACGACCCGCACCCGGAAAATGCCGGGCAGTTGAACGCCTTAAAAAAGCAATACGCCGAGGAGCTGGCAAAGATAACCGGGCGTGAAGAAGAGGAGTTTTATTGCTTTAAAAATCCGGTAAACGTAACAGCCACCGACCAGAACGGGACAATCATAGGTTTTATAGCCGTAGGAATGGTGGAGCAGGAAAAGCGGGTTTACGCTTGTCACGTTTACGTTATGCCGCAAGTCCGAAATCAAGGCGTATATAGGACAATGCTTGCGCGGTTGGTTAAGTTTGCCGAAGATATAAAATACAAAAGCATTACGGCGGGAGTTTTTAAAAACAATAAAATATCACAAAAGGCACACCGGGCGTTAGGGTTTGTGCCTTTTGCTAATCTATACGAGTTAAAAGTCGGGGATGCCGATTTGCACGGCTTGAAATAGTCATTTATGTATTAAACTTAGATAGCGGGAGGGGTTAAATGTTTGATAGCATACATAGGTGGTTTAAAAAAACTTTTCCGAAAGCGAGTTTTACCTCTCAAATTGTCAAATTAAAAGCGGAAATAGCCGAATTTGAAGAGGCAGAGGGTGATTACGCCGGAAGACCCTCTCGGCTTAATTATCTAAAATACCAGGAAGAGCTTGCCGATGTTGTGATTTGTGCGATTAACTTGGCGAGTTTTCCCGAAATGCAAGAGCTTATAAAAGAAAAAATGAAGATTAACCGCGCCCGGAGCTTTAACGGGGACGAGCATATTAAATAAACTGTTGGGGGTTTTTATGAATCAATACGGAGCGCCATATATGGGCAGCAAGTCAAAAATTGCCGAGGATATACTTGCAATATTGCCGCGCGGGAAAAGGTTTGTTGATTTATTCGGCGGTGGTTTTGCTATGACGCATTGTGCGATGTTATCCGGAAAATATGAAGAGTTTTATTATAATGAATTAAACCCGCTTGTGGTGGATATGATTAAAAAAGCCATATCCGGGGAATACAAAAACGAGCGCCGGTGGATTGACCGTGAAACGTTTTTTAACCTTAAAGATACAGACGGTTATATAAAACTCTGCTGGAGCTTTGGGAACAACGGTAAAAGTTATATGTATGCGAAAGAAATTGAGCCCTGGAAAAAAGCTTTACACTATGCCCGAGTTTTAGGCGATTGCAGCCTATTAAAAGAATTTGGCATTGATTCAAACGGCAGCAGGCAGGATATAATCGCGCACAAAGATGAATACAAGGAAAAATATATAAAATGGTATTTGAAAAATATATGCCTATCTGATGCCGATTTTAACCTCCTTAAAAATGATTTGGATAAAAAGATAAAAGACCAGAAAGAAGAACTGCGGCAATATTTGTGCAACGCGTTGAAAGAATCGGGCTTAACGGCGGCGGAAGTTGACCGGCGTTTAAATACACAGATGTCCAAGCATTACTTCGGGCGTTCGCAGTGGGCGTTTCCTACCCGTGAAGAATATAATAAAATGCGCGCTTTTATGCCGCTTAAGCCTTATGACGAGGTTTACGGTTATCAAGAGTTGCTGCAAAGTCTGCAAAGTCTGGAAAGTCTGCAAAGTCTGGAAAGGCTGCAAAGTCTGCAAAGGCTGCAAAGGCTGCAAAGGCTGGAAAGTCTGGAAATCAACTGCGGGAGCTATGAAGATTATCAATATAAAGACGGGGATGTTGTCTTCCTTGACCCTCCTTACGAAAATACTACCAAATATTCAGAAGACGGATTTAATCATAAAAAGTTTTACGATTGGGTTGCCAGTCGCCCGTATCAGGTTTATTTTTCAAGTTATGAAATATCTGACAACCGGTTTTATAAGATTTGGAGTAAACAAAAAATACAAACCTTAAACGGGCAAGGGGCTAGAGCGAAAGTTCAAGAAACGATATATTGCAATCAGCCGGATAAAGTTATGTTGTTTTAAGGAGTTAAGGGAAAATGGCAAAAGGACACGAAAATTTAATACCACTTAACAAACGGTCAAAGGAAGCTCAAAGGAAAATCCAGTCAATGGGCGGAAAAGCTTGCCGGGAGAAAAATAGAAAGAAAAAAACCTTAAAAGAGTTAACGCTGTTATTGCTAGAAAACCCCGTTGTATCAGAAGAGGCAAAGGCGCAAATAAAGCTGCTTTTCCCAAACGTTGACACGGAAGACCTGACTAACGGTATGGCGATGACGGCAAATATTCTGTTATCTGCCATAACATCAAAAGACTTAAAAGAAAAGGTAAAGGCAGCTGAATACCTGCGCGACACTGCCGGGCAAAAGCCGGAAACAAGCGTAACCGGCAGCGTAACCGTTGAAAAAGTCTTTGTTTCGGAAAAAGAGCAGGATGAAACATTAAAGCACATAAAAGAAGTCATTACTGGGGAAAATAAAAACGAGGGCTAAAAATGGAGCTGCAGCCGGAATATATCGGGCAAACGCTTTTAAAGCTTGGGTTTGAGGCTTTTTTCAGGTATTTGTTCCGAGTTATTGAGGGGCGGCCGTTTATAATGGAGCCTATACACCCGGATTTATTTAACGTTTTTGAAGATATTTATAACCTCAAAAGGTTACGGCAGACAATAAACATTTTTCCGCGTTCATCAAAAACAACATTGTGTAAATATTTTATTGTATATAGCTGGTGCAAAAATCCAAAATGCAACTTTATTTATACTTCCTATTCGCAGAGCTTGTTAAATGATATTGCCCGGGATATTCAAAACATAATGGAGCACCCGGCATTTAAGGCGATGTTTCCGGTAAAATCCAGTATGGAAAGCGAAACACTAGACCCGATTGACGAGTTCTGGCGGCAATACTGGAATAAATCGGAAGACAACAAAAATATTTACTCTTCAAAAAAAATTGTAACCTACGCGGGTGGGATTTGTATTTTTGTGAGCGCGGGCGGGCAAATTCTGGGATTCGGAGCCGGTATTCGCGGAGCTGATGACTTTTCCGGCTGTTTAATCCTTGACGACTTTGACAAGCCCGCAGATATAGCCAGCGAAGTGTTACGAACGAAAACAAAGCGATACTATTCAGAAACGTTACTATCCCGCTTGAACGATTATAACGTGCCTATTCTTAACGTTCAACAACGGCTGCACGTTGACGATATATCGGGGTTTTTAAAAGACAAATACGGATTTGATGTTTTAAAAAAGCCTCTTTTGAATATACGCGGCGAGTGCCAAGCGCCCAGCCAGTATGATGAAAAGCGCCTAAAAGAGCTACAATTTGACAAGTCGGCTTTTTCTGCACAATACCAGCAAGAGCCGACACTTGAAGAGGGCAACCTTATAAAGCGCGACTGGTGGCAGTATTATAAGCCGGAAGAAACACCGGTTGAAGGCGTTTTGATTATAACAGCCGATACGGCATATAAAAAATCAAAGACGGCAGACTTTTCTTGTCTACAATGTTGGGAGCTTAAAACGGGCAGGCTTTTAATGCGCGATATGGTGGTTGACCGGTGGGAGTTTCCCGAATTGCTGGAAAATGCTAAAATGTTTTGGGATAAGTGGACACGCCCCGAAATGATTGTCAGGGCAAAGTATTTTTTTATTGAGGATAAGGCAAGCGGGATTAGCCTTGTGCAGACGCTTGAAGATTTGGGAATTAACACCGTAGCTTGGAAACCGAAAGATTTTGATTTTCCCGATGATAAAGTCGGCAGGACAAAAGAGGCAAGTTGGGCTATATTTTCCGGGCTTGTCTTTTTGCCAGAAAATAATAAAATGAGTGAGTATTTAGTAGAAGAGGCGGCAGCGTTTAAAGAGGATATGTCGCACTATCACGATGATTCGGTTGATAGTTTTACAATGTCCTTCTCAATTTGGCGTTATTATGGCGGAATGAGAGATACAGAGCAACAATAAAGGGAGTTTTTGAAATATGACACGGCGCAACAAGGGAAAAACAAGACTTAAAACCGGCAATGCTTTATTGCACGGGGCAGGCGCAAGCACTTGGCAAGACCGGGGAAGTATACAGCAAGGCGCTATATTCACGAAAAACCCCTATTATAACAACGATTATTATCGGCGCTGGCAAGATTTAGTGCGCTGGTATTATACCGACTGGGCAGCAAAAAAAATTGTGGATATTCCGGTGCAAGACGCATTTCGTGTAGAGCCGGAAATAAAAGGCTTGTCGGAGGAAGACAAAGAGCAGCTTATAAAATACCAGGAGGCGATGGGCGGCAGAGATAAGCTTTATAAAGCGGCTATTCAATCACGCTTGCTTGGCGGCTCAATCGTTATGCTCGGTATTAAAGACGAAGAAGACAACCCGGAAAAGCCGATTGATTTTGACAAGCTGGACAAGGGCGACCTTGCGTTTATGAATGTTGTTAGCGTGGAAAAAATAAGCCAAGTTCAATATGAAACAGACCCTTTTAGTCCGATGTATGATACGCCGCGTTATTATATGATTAACGGGCAGAAAGTTGATGTTAGCCGCTTGCTTGTTTTTGACGGAAGACCGTTGTTTAATAGCGCCTCAATGAACATTTTACAGAATTTTAGATTTAACCCTGCCGGGTTTGGCGAAAGCGTATTGATTCCGGTTTATGACGCGCTTGTCCGGTTTGCCGGGACGCAAGAGGGGGCGTATCACCTTGTTAATATGGCAAGCGTCCTTTTGGTTAAATGCGACAAGCTTATGGATTTGCAGGCTTCAAATATGGGCGAGCGCGGTATGCGTATGCTTGAAAAAATGGCAGAGCAGATAAGCATATACCGGGCGGGGATACTGTCCGGCAAAGATGTTGATGTTGCACAGCATAGCGCTACTTTTGGCAGTGTGCCGGAATTATTGCAGACGTTTGCGCAGGTGCTTGCTGCCGGTTCGGATATACCGGCAACCCGATTCTTAGGGCAAGCCCCGGGCGGATTGAATGCTACCGGAGAAAGCGACCTTGAAAACTACTATAACAACGTTGCGAGTTGGCAAAATACCGTATTAAAAGCAAATGAAATAAAAATGTATAATATTTTGGGCGTTTCTTGTTTTGGGCGTGAAAAATGGCAATCAATAAAGCCCGAGTTTGATATAGAATATAAGCCTCTTTGGAATTTAAGCGAAACAGAGCAAGCAACGGTTGACAACACCCGAGCGCAGACAATCAGCTTGCTGGAGCAATCCGGTTATTTAAGCCGCGAGGCTGCACTTGAAGAGTTAAAAGCCCGCAAAATCTTTGTCAATGATATAAAGCCCGAGGATATGCCGGATATGTCGCAGCTTGGATATATGGCAGGCGCAGGGGATGAACAGCCCCGGACGCCTGAACAAAATAACGAGTTATTTGGCAAAATTGCCGAAGTTGGGAATAAATAGCCGATGTCAACGATTGTATTAAACAAAGCTCCAAACAAGACGCGCGGGAAGATTGTCGGCAAGGGAATTAAACCCCCGAAAGCGATAGAGTGGGAGGCACGCCGGGCAATCAACCGCGCCTTGCAGGAATTTGACGCCGAAATGGAGTATTTTAAAAACCACGTTGAAGACTACGCCCCGGCGCAGGCAAGCCGGATTTTATCGGAAATGCAGGAGAAGTGGGCGAGAAAGATTGAGCCGATAGCCGATAGGATAAGCGAAAACTGGCTTAATGCGATAAACGAGAGGCAGAAAAAGAAATCAATGGAAGTCTTGCGAAAAGCGCTTGGCGTGGATATATCGGCTATATTTGAAGACCCGCTTATTCAGCAGGGACTTGAAAATATGCGTTTTGAGGCGGCGTATTTGATTAAGACGATACCGTATGACAATATCGGAAAGGTTGCCGAGCGGGTTTATCAATACTACCGGGGCGAGCCTATGCCGGAGGGGCGAACACTCACACAGCAGCTTGCCGAAGAGTTTAAAATAAAATACGAGCGAGCAAAAACTATTGCCCGCGACCAGACAAACAAGATGAACGGGAATTTAACGCAAATACGCCAGACCAGCTACGGGATTGAAGAGTATATATGGCGGACGGCACGCGACCAGCGGGTTGTTGGCAACCCTGCCGGGTTTTATCCGAAAGGCAACAGAGTTCACGGTAACCACTGGGAAAGAGAGGGGCATTTATACCGGTGGGACGAGCCGCCAATGGACGGGCATCCGGGCAATGCTATAAATTGCTTACTCGGTGAAACTGACGTTATGTTCCCTCACGGTGCAAAAAAGCTCTTTAGACGGCACTATAAGGGTTTTATTTACATTATTACCACGAAGTCCGGGGCTTTGTTGAAAGCCACACCGAATCATCCAATACTTACTAGCAGAGGCTGGCTTGCGGTTAATGCACTCAAGCAAGGCGATAACCTCGTCAAGGCAACAATCAATAGCGGCAGTATCACAAAAGACAACAACGGCAAGCTTGTATCCGAGTTTGGAGAGTTGTGGGATTCTTTTAACAAGTCGGAAATTTGCTGTTCCAGTAGTAAATTTGACTTCCACGGCGATGGTATTGAAGAGAATGTCTATATTAAAGACGTCAATAGCCTTTTGCCGAAATACCGTAAAACCTTTAGCCTCAAGAGCGCTTGCAAGTTCTTTTTCTCCTCTTCCAATATGATATTCAGACGGGCATTTTTCACGAGAAATAGCAGCTTTTCTTTGTGTTGCGTCCGTTCTTTTCGTCCCTCTTATGGCATCGTGGGCGGCTTGAACAAGACGTTTTCTTTCTTCGGCAGAGGTTTGTTCCATCCGTTTATACATTGCGGCAGATTGATTGCGGATAAATTGTCCGTTTTCCGCAAGGATTCTTTTGATGACACCGCGCGAAACGCCGAGTCTCTTGGAAATGGACAAGGCACTCTCGCCGTTGATATAGCAAGGGATTATCTTTTCAGGGGCGATATTGATAATGTTATGCGCACGTTTTTTCATTTTGAATACACTCCAGTGGTTAAAATCGAAAAACAATATTTTGACGGCTTTGTATATAACGCCGAAACACCGGTAGGATACTATATAGCCAACGGCATTGTCAACCATAATTGCCGGTGCTTTGCTGAGCCGGTTATTGACTTGGACAAATTAAAAGTCCAGTATTATTAAAAGAATGGGGCGGTGGAGAATGGAAAAAATGAAAAAGAGCATTGATGAAGAGTTAATCGCCCTTGGCGAAAAGATAGCAAAAAACTATCGCCTTATTGTCGCAGTTGCCGCTTTCCTTTATGGTTGCTTTATTTTTGTAAATACGCAAGCGCAACACAGCCAAGCCATTTTAGCGATACAAAATCAGCATAGCCACGATATAGCCGAATTAAGGGCAAGCCATACAAAGCTGCAGGAGCGGGTAACATTAAACGAAAAAAACTTCAATATGACATCTGTAAAGCTGGATACAACATTAAACCGTATATCAACCGACTTGCAGTTTATTAAGCAAAAATTGATTGAAAAGGGGATGAAATGAAAAAGATAGCGAAGTATAAATACAGAATAATTTTATTTGCCGTTTTGGTTTTGGCAATAGTCGCCCTTGTCGCCCCGGATAAAGCGGAAGAAGTCGCAAGGGCTTTTATGTTAATTATTGTAGGTATTTAAAAAAATAAATTGTGGATAACTCAAAAAAAGGGGGATTGGTGATGTTATCTTGTTTGATTACTTTTATTTTCGGATTGTGGACTGGCAAGTTCCTATCCAAAAGAACGCGCGATAAAAACGGGCGATTTGCCAAAATACCGGAGTGGCGCAAATGGCTTTGATTTATTTTCTTCTTGGCGGTTTTCTCCGGCGCTGGTATGGCGGGCTTTTCCCGGACGATAAATATAAAGTGCTGGGAAATCGGGCGTTGCAGACCGGCGTAATGATTGGCGTTATGCTAGGCATATTTGTTGATGATTGGCAGAGTTGGCGCGATTGGCTTGTTTCCGGCGTGGTTGCGTTGTGGCTGCAGTTCCAGTTTTGGAGCCGCTCTCACGGAGCAGTATATGACTTGTCGCGTGGAGGTTACCCGGATGCCGAGACGATAGACCGATATAACAGGCGCTGGTATCATATACCTTGCGACTGGCTGGCAGAAAAGCACTTTTTTAGCTTTTACGGGTGGGGATATGACTTTACTTATATGCTTTTGCGCTACACTTGCCCGATGTTGCCGATGATTTTATTTGATTGGAAATATATTTTAATCGGGTTAAGCGTTGCGCCGGTGTATGCTTTCTGTTGGCAATGGAGCGAGTCCGCCGTTTGGTGTTTCAAATTAAAAGGCTTAAGCTCCGCTACAAACTTGGCAGAGGTTATTTGTGGGGGTGTTTTTTATGCCGGATGTTATCTTTTGGGGGCGCTATGACAAAACTTTTATCATATTTAGCGGCTTTTCTTTTGCTGGTTGTTTATATTTTATCAACCTTGTATATTGAGAGGGGTAACAAAATAACCGTGCTAGAAACGCAAAAAAACGCGCTTAACGGCAATATAAATTATTTGGAGGCAGAAATTGAGAAACGAAATGAAAAGGCGCTGGACACCGATAAGCGAGTGCGCGAGCTTGAGGAGGCGGCAGAAGCAGAGAAGGACAAGGGCGGTTTTGATTGGGACAGCCCTTTGCCTAATGATTCTATATCTAAGCTCCTAAGAGGGGATTAAACTTTCCATTTTTGAGTTTTTTAGTTAATGCTTCTTCTGGTGTGTAGCCATATTTAGTTATGCGGTTATATATGGTTCCTTTATTTAGATTAAATTCTTCGCACCATTCTGAAACATATTTGGTAACACCATTTAAAGTAGCTTTGTATATTCTTTTTTTTATACCTCTTAAATCTTTCTTTAGCAATTTTTCTGGTTCTTTATATCCGTAACGATTTATTCTTTGCCTTATTAAACTTTCATTAAGTTTAAAAGTTCTACAAAAACTTGATATAGTATATTCTTTATTTTTATAAGTAATTATATGATTATTTCTTTTGTTGTTTTGCTGTGTCGTAATATCAACCCATCTGCAATTTTTGGGTTCATAATTACCGTTATTATCAATTCTATCAATGGATAAGTTTTCCTCATATCCATTGGCGATAGACCAATTATAAAAGTTAATAAAGTTATCCTCCCATTCTTTACATATTTTTATACCTCTTCCGCCATAGTCTTTATACTTAGAATCATTAGGATTTAGACATCTTTGTTTTATATGATTAAATGTTCTATAAATTCTTGAATGTGATAAATTATGTTTACCTTTTATTTTTTTATATCCACATTGTTTGCAACACTTAGACCTATTATATTTTAGAGAAAATAAATCTATTGTATTTTTATTTCCACAAGAACAGACACATTCAAAAAAAGGGTGATTATGTTTATCTTTGTGAGAAAACTTAACAATAGTCCATTCGTTGTATTTTTTATTTAAATGTTCTTCGTACATATTAGTCTCTTGAAAGTTTTTTGTTATATATTATCATTATATTTATGAGGAGAAAAAAATGCAAGATAAAACTGTAATTATTTTTTTACTTATCGTTCTTTTAACAGGCTGCGGGCGGACTGAGTATGTCTACATTGAAACGCCGCGCGAGCCGGTAACCTGCCACCGGCACCTGAAGACTTTTCTTGATATGGCGAAGTGTTTGGAAGAATACAAGGCAAAGTTTTAGGGGGCAAAAATGGAAAAAGAGCAAAAGCCGGAAGACGAGCCAAAGATAAAGTGGGAGCCGGTGTCTAATATAGACAAGGAAGAGCAAAAGCGGCAAGAAATCATAAAAGCGGTGGAAGACCACCATAAAATGTATGTTGATTTGTGGTTGTCGCATTTAAAGGGGCGCGGGCGATGAAAGAGATTTTTATCATTGCAACCGCGCTTTTTTTGGCTTCCTGCACACAAACAGAATATGTGTATAGGGAGATACCGCGCGAGCCTATAACCTGCATAGAGCGGATAAATACGCCTTTGGATATGGCAAAATGCCTTGCAGAGTATAAGGCGAAATATTGATGAAAAAGGGGCAAAATGATGATTATAGCCTACACGGACGCAACGATAGACGCAAAAGGGGTTGCCGGTATAGGTATTGTCATCATCAACGGGAGCAAGAGAAAAGAATACGCCCTTTTTACGAAGTGCCGGACGATTAACGCCGCGGAGATATTCGCGATACACTTGGCAAGTATTTTAACGCACGGGCAGGCGCTTGTTTATACCGATTCGCAAACGGCGCTATCCTACATTAAGGGAGAGATAAAGGACAAGCCCCGGACGCGGGAGCAATATCTCAACCACCTTGAATGTAAATACTGGGCGTATCAGGTAAAGAGAAATAAGGGCATCCGGGTTGAAAAGGTTAAAGCCCACACGAACAGGCGCAATCTGCACGCCGGAAACAACAAGCTTGCCGATACGCTGGCGATGCTTGGACAATTAAAATATTATGAAAACGCCCGGGCTGTTGTCAAAAAAGAAAAACAAAAGTATGATAAAGCTACAAAATCAATTTTGCAGAAAAAAAGGAGCTCAAAATGCAGATTTTAGTTTATCCTCTGACGGGTGCGGACTGGTTTGTGCAACGGCCGGTGTCGTGCATATAAAAAAGATTGTAACCGTTGGCACGGCTACAACCTCAAACATCTATCAGGCTTTATATAAAAATCAAGCAGCTATTGATAACGGGCAGATATTTATCCACTCTTCCGGCTGCTTGTTTTTTGAGGCGGATTTTTATTCAGAAGTCGCCGCAAATGACGAACTTTGCATAATGGCAAATACAACCGGGGAAGAGTTTATGATAAACTATTCCGGCGTAACGGTCTTTGCTGAATATTTATAATAAATCCTTAAAGAAAAGGGCTTTTTCTTCGTTTCTACGGCGGACAAGCCCTTTTAGGACTTTTCCCCCGGCTGTAACCCAATCCCAGTTGTTATACGCAGTTTGCCAGTATTTTGCCTCAATAGCCGCTTTACATTTTGACTTGTCAAATGCCGGGTTGCCTATGTTATAGATAAGGCTGCAAAGGGATGCTTTCTGTTCGTCTGTAAAATCTCCTTTGGGGAGTTTTATTTGCGTTTTGCAATACCACTCTAAAAGCTGGCAAGCCCTGTCTTCTGTTATCGGTTTGTCGGTTAATTTTACACGTGCGCCCGATTCGTAGTAGGTTGTCCCGTAGCCGATAGTGGCGACTCCGGCGGGACACAGATACGGTTCGGATTTAAAGCCCTCATATTTTTTTATTAAATCGTAAATTTTCATTTTGTTTCTCCCTCTTTTTTCAACAAAACGTTCATAATGATTATATCTTGTTGGCGCTTTTGAGTAAAGCACCGATTAAATACGGTTTTCGCCTCAAACTTAGAGTTGGCTTTAACAATCTTTGTTTTAAGTTCTTCTTCACCTTTAATCCAATAAAAAACCTCATAATATTTTGAAATCATCTTTTCCCCCGCTTTTTTGATTTTAACCTATACTTTTCAATTTGTTCTGCCTCGGATAAAGGCAAGCCCAAAAATTTAACCCGATAATATATCGTATTATAAACAAGATTTTTTTCTATGCAGTATTGCCTTAGCGATAAACCGTCCGTTTCCCACTCCCGGCGCAGCCTCTTGCGGTTGGCAGAGGCGCAAGCTTCGTCTACGGATATATCTTCGTCAATTATCCGCTGGCGCAAGGTGTGATAATTAAAACCGTTTTCATTGCACCAGTCAACGAGGCTTTGCCCGTCTGACCGCTTATACATCGGGCTTTTCCATTTACCCCCTTTGTGTGGCATTTTTCTTGCTCCTGGCGATTTTTTCATAGTCGGCAGCGGTGCTTCCTTTCTTAACAATCATCCCGCAGTGGGAGCAACGCCACTTTCCGAAAAATGCGTTATCAACTCCGCAGACAAGCCAAACAAAAAGCCACACCCCGCAAGTGATAAGAGATAAAAACAAGTGAAGAATATGCGAAGTGCCTTTCTTTTGGATTAAAACTTGTTTTTCGCAATACGGGCAATATCCCGTTCCTGTAATCATAGCCATTTTTATTTACTCCTTTAAATAGTTGTTTTCGTTCAATACGTTTTCCGCCAGTTGTTCAGCGGCGTATTCTATGTCCATCTCAAATATGCTTTCAACGCTAAACACGCCGGTTCTGACTTCCGGTATACATTCAGAATAATATTGTTTTGCCGTCATTATACACGCGCCCGTTTCTATAACTGTTTTAGGCGGGCGGTATCCGTCAACATTGAAAGGGCTAAAAGAAGTAGCTTTATTGTCTGCTTTGCATATTCCCACAAAGCGCAAGTGGTTAATGCCTTTTATAACGATAAATTTTTCCAATCTTTTATCTCCTTATAAATAGAGGTTAATTCCTCAAATGCTTTTTGCTGGTTCGTTTTCCCGGTTATAGATGAAAAGTCATCGGCAACATAAAGCCAGTGCATAGCGTTGTTTACGGATTGAGCACATTTTATAATAAGGTGCTGCAATTCACGGTTGTCATGCTGCAACATCTCACATAAATTGATTGTTGACAACAAAACATCAGAACTTCTTTTTCCGTCATTGCAAGTATTTAATTCGTCTTGCGATTTAACAATGTTTTTTTTAGGCATTTTAATCGTTCCCCCTATTCAAATACCAGTTAGAATACCGCATATATACCCGTTCCGGATATGCCGCGAAAATATGTTTGTCTTTTGTTTCTTCAAAAGCCTTGATTTTGTGGGATATATTATATAAATGGCTTGCCCATATATCCTGCGCCGCCTCAAATGTTTCTTGTTCAATATTGCAAACGGCGATAACGTCTTCATATCCCGGTTTATTTGATTGAATAATAAAAACAAACTCTATCGGATATTCGCCATATTTTTCCCGGACAGCCTCGCAATAATGCACAGCCTGTAGTGGATATTGCAGTTTTTCCAGCCATTTAATAACGCTATCAATATCGGAGCTTGTTTTATAATCAATTAAAACGATTCCCTGATTTGTGCGTTTTATTGCGTCTATTTTAGCTTTGCAATCAACATCGTTTTCCTGATTGTGCCAAATAATAGGAAGTTCGGCAGTTGCCCCGGTTACAATCTTTTTGACTTCCGGGTGGGAGCGGAGATTCGCGAGCATAGCCGTTGCGTGATTCCACTCATCCTGATTGATAACAATTTTACCCGGGTTTTCGGCTTTTATTGCCTCATATTTTTTGTTGCGCCGGGATTGCCCGAAATCGGCGATAACATAGCGGTTTTGTGCCTCTTTTGGCTCAAGCAAAAGACAATGCATTAAGCCGCCGAAAACAAGCGCGTCTGTTTCTGCGTCCGGTTGCTTTTCCGGGTTAAACGGGCTTGTCCGCCAAAATTCATACGGGCTTTTGTCGTATGTTTTTATTTGGCTTGCCGATATTGCCGGATAGGCGAAATAATCATCATCGGATTTAATCTCAATATCTTTTAACATTTTAGCTCCTTAATTAAATGCTGCGACAGTTGATAGAAAATAAGCAGTGCTGTTCTTGCAGGTTTTCACGCTCTTGACGGCACAATTCCGCGTCAATGCCGAAAAGGATAAGCCAACCCAACATTATGCCGGTAAACCCGCAAATAAATCCGTTAATAAAGGCTTTGTTGATTCTGTAATTTTTTTTCATCTGTATCACTCCTTTTAAAATCGTTGTGGTGTTTACATAGTCATATATAACAGCTTTTTTGATAATGTAAAGAACTTTTTTATAATTTTTCAAAAAAATTTAATTATGCGCAAAAAAGGTTTATTTGCGCGGTGTTGACTAAGGTTTATTTTTGCGTTTATCATAAAGGCACAAACAAAAAAAGGAGTTTTGTTAATGTTTGTTAAATCGGAGCGTGTAAAAATCGGCAATAATTGGCGGATTGACGATGACGGGTTTATGCTGGTGCGTGCCAGGGTATTAAAAGAGGGTATTTTCCCGTATCGGACAAGTGAAATTGAGGGCTTAAAAGAAGAACAGCCGGTTATAGACGTATATATTCCCGCGGCAGAATTTACCCCCGCTGCATTAAAAACAGGCGAGGGCGACCCGGTTATCGTGGATGAACACGAGTGGCGCACGGCAGACAATACGCTTAAAGACGGGTTGACCAAAGGCACGGTTGCAGGGAATTTGTCCGTTGACAGCAAAGGCGGCGTTGTCTGCGAATTTAAAATTTATGACGCCGACACCATTGACAAGATAAAAAGCGGCGAGCTGGTGGAAGTATCCGCCGGATATGAAGCCGATTTTGTGAAAGAAGACGGCAGCTTTGCCGGTATGCCCTACGGGTATAAGCAACAAAACATCGTATTCAATCATATGCTGCTTTGCCATAAAGGCGAGGGGCGTTGTGGTGCTGATGTTAGAGTTTTTAACAAAAAAACAGGAGTAGAAAAAATGACTGTAAAAATCCGTTATAAAGTTGGAAATACCGACAAAGAAGTTGAGTTTTCCAACGAAGATGACGCAAAAAAAGCCGAGGATATGGCTAAAGACTTGTCCGGGGCTAAAGGTGCTGAAATTGACAATGCGCTTGAAGAAATCAAGGAAAAGAAAGAGCAGATTGAAACCCTGAACACCGAGCTTGAAGAGGCAAAGCGCAAAGTTGAGGAATACAAGCAGAAACTTGACGAGGCTTTGAGTCCAGAGGCGCAAGAGGCACTTGCCGAGGATATTCTGGAACAGCGCGAGGCAGAAGACGCGGTTATTGAAACCGAAGTGGAAGACGAGGAAAAAGAAGAAGTCCGTAATGCTTGCAAGGCAATGAATAGGGCTGAAAGACTTGTCCACTTGGCAAGCCACGTTATGAACAAAAAAGGCGTTGATATTAAAGACTGGAGCGATGACCAGAAAATTGGCGCGTTTATGGCGATTGCCGCCGAGGCAAAAGCTAAAATCGGCAACAAAAAGAAACTTGTAGCCGGTGCCGGGGTTGTTTCTGCAAAAACCGGTAACAGCGGACTGGACGCGAAGTCCCGTATGCTGATGTTTCGTAACAAAAAATAGAGGAGTAAAAAAAGATGAGTAACAATAGAGGCATTTACGGCGGCGTGCCGTTTGGCGCTATTCAAACCAACTTTTACGACCAGCAGGAAACCTCTGCAGACGGGCGGTTAGCTTATGCAAGCGATATTGACCTCTGCGATGCCATCTCTGTTGGCGAAGAGGGCGGTGTTGGCGTTGGCTATGGCGTAAAAATCGTCGCTTTGTCCGGTGCGGCAAAACGCCCGGGAATTAACGACCAGCAGATTATTCTGCCGGATAGTTCTTCAACCGCTGCTGATTTTGGCGGTATGGTTATCCGCACAATGGCTGGCAATACCGGCGCTGACGGCGAAAACTATATGCGCGAAAAATCAATGGCAACCGTTCTCAGAAAAGAAAGAGTCGGCGGGCGTATTTATGTTCGTATGGCTGACGCTTTTACGGCTGGAGCTTCCGCTTATTGGCGTATTGCCGAACGCGTGCCGAATAGCAATGTTAAAGTAGGGCGTTTGTGTGGCGCGGCAATCTCCGGGCAGGGAACAACCCCGGCGGTAGCTGCAACCGGCACGGTAACCTTTACCGAAAATCCGGCAGACGGCGACACGCTCAAAATCGGAAGCACGACCTATACCTTTAAGACCTCCCCGGCAGCTGCAAATGATGTTGCCATTAAAGGGACTGTATATAAAACAGCCCAGAACTTGGCGGATGTTATCAACGGCGATTCCGGCGAGGCTTACGCGGGGACGACTTCCCCGTCTTTGGACGTTTCCGCAGAAGTTGAGGCTGGCGTAATGACTTTGACAGCCCGCACGGCTGGAACTGCCGGCAATAGCTTGGCTTTGGTGCAGACCGGCGATTTTGCAAATGTATCCGGTGCGACCTTGTCCGGCGGCGTTAATTCGTCAACTTCGTCTGTAACCGACACCGTGCAGCTGACGAATGTTAAGTTTAGAAGTTCCGGCGCTGCTGGCGACTTGGCTTTGGTTGAATTTGTAACCGACTAGAATAAGGAGTATAGAAAATGAGTATCACTTATGGTGGACAAAAGGCAGTAACCGCACAGGAAGTTGCTTTTTCAATCTATACAGCCGTTGATTCCGCATTTTTTGACGTTGAATACCCGGAGCAGGACTGGTATAAAGTCCTTAAAGACGACCAGATTATCTCCAACATCAACGCAGGCGCACAGAACTACGGGTTTATTACCCGCGACCGTCAAGGCTCTGCAGCGTTTATCGGACAGGCTGAAAATAACAATATCCCGATGGTTTCGCAGTCTATCGGTGCGGTAACCGTTCCGCTGGCTGCCTCTGCCGTTGGGGCAAAAATCAATAACGAAGATGCTAGACAATGGCAGTTTGGATTTAACGGAAATCTGGCGCAAGAACTTGGCGAAATTATGCGTGTTGCTTGCGATAACCTGATTGAAACGTCAACGATGTTCGGCGATTCTTCCGTTGGTTTCCAAGGGTTCATCAATTACCCGGGCGTTGTCATCTCTAACGCTATGCCGTCCGAATCGGTTCCGGCATCCACGAAATGGGAGGACAAGACGGCGCAGGAAATGATTAAAGACGTGCAGTCGGGTATCCGCGCGGTATATCTCCGCACCAGAACGGTTATGCTGCCGAATGTTGTCTTTTTGCCGCCGGAGCAGTTCTCTATGCTGAACGACACGCCGTTCACGTTGGGGACTGGCGGGGCAACAGCCGCATTTAGCTCCGCGCTGGATTACCTGAAACGCAATAATCTGTATACACAGTTGCGCGGGCAGGAACTGGAAATCGTGCCGATTCGTTATCTGCAGGGAGCAGGTGTTGACGGTGCTAACCGTATGGTTGTTCAAGACCGTAGCGCGAAAAATCAGGCTATGCCGTTCCCGCTGCCCTATCAGGTGCAAGCGCCGGTTCCGGTTCCGCTTGGTGCCGAGTTCTATTCTGAACAGAAACACGGCTCGTATGCTATGCGCCAACCTGCAGCGACTATGTATGTTGACGGCATTTAATCATAACTTTTGAAAATGGGGGTAAATAAAAATGGCTTTTCAAAAAGGTAATAAATTGGGCAAGGCGGCAAAAAAAGCCGCCGAGCCTAAAAAAGAGGTTAAGGCAGCAGCAGAAAACAAAGCGGAAGAGGTAAAAGACTCTGATGTTTTGGCGGCAGTCAATCAGGAAAAACTGGCAGCAGCGCAAGGCGTGAAGAAAGAGGAGCAACCGGTAGAAAAGGAATATATCCCGGCTAGTAAGTCATATTACACGGTTTGGAATATGTCTGTAAACCCGCTTTTGTTGAGAATCGGCAAGCACGAAATTGAGATAATCTCACGGGAGTGCAAAAAGGTTGACGCAGATATTTTTGAAGAACTGTTAAAACTTCAATATATCCGCAATCTGCTTGACAAGGGGCTTTTACGGGCAACCAAACAAGTGGATAAGGACGAGCCGTTAAGTAAAGATATATCGGTGCAGAAAGCCCCGGAATATCTGACGGAAAACGTAAGCCGGACAGACGGGTTTATGACCATTGCCGCGGAAGTCAAAAAAGACGCAGGCGGCAAGGCTTTTAAACCGGCTGGAAGTATTGATATTAACTTAGGGTAAAACAAAATGGCGTTCGTTTATGTAGATTTTATAAAAGCTTATCCCGAATTTGCCGTTGTGGAGCAATCCGCCGTAAATTATCGGGGCAGCTTTGCCGATAGGTTTGTAAGCAATACGACTTTTGGCGAGTTTAGAACGGACGCCGTTTTCTTGTTTGCCGCGCATTGTTTGGCGATTGAGTTCAATATCTCGTCCGGGTTGGCAAATGCCGGGAAAAATTCCAGTATGTTAAATACCGGAGTGGCAAGCTCAATCAGCGCGAGCAATGCGAGCTTATCACAATCGTTTGTCAACAACTCTTTGATAACAAGCGACAATCCGCTTTTTGCCGATTTGGGCAGAACGGTTTACGGCTTGCGATTCCTTGAGCTGTTGCAGATGTGCGCGCTTTATGGCTACGTTGTTTTAAGCCCTGACACATTTTGAGGATTTGGAAAAATGCAGGCGACCGCGACTTTTCAACAGAAAAATAAAGTTTTTGCGGAAAAGCTTTTGAAGAAAGCAAAAAAAATGCAAGACCTTGAGGCGGCTTGCGGTTTTCCGAATACAGTCAATTTGAAATATGACAACGGCGCAAGTGTTATTGATGTGGCAATATGGAATCAATACGGGACTTATAACAGCCCGGCGCGTGATTTTATGACACCCGCAATCAATAATATAAAGGCGCAGTGGGGCAAAATGGCAAAAGTGGCAATGCCCGCCATAAACGCCGGAAAACTTGACGCAGAAGTTGTTTTTAATCAGGGCGGGAATATGGCGCAAGGCGAGATAAGAAAGTCAATCGTTGACTTGAAAGACCCGCCGAATGCGCCGTTTACTGTTTCTGGTGGGTGGATGCACAACAAGAAAAGCGGAAAGCTTTTTTACGCCAAGGGCAAAGGTTCGGATAATCCGCTGGTTGATACAGGAAAAATGCTTGGGGCTGTAACTTATACGGTAAGAAAAAGGAGTTAAAGCGTTGTCTGTTTTGCCTATGGATTTTAGCTATACTTTACAGGCGTTCGGGCGCAATCATAGCGTAAGCGCCTATGAAAAGCGTGGTGAATTAAAAGGCGGGCGCTGGATTAAGACGATAGAGAATCGCCGGGCAGTTGCCAACTGTATTTTGCTTAATATTGAAGAAAAAAAGCTTGAATTGATAGCCGAGGGAAATTTGGTTGACGAGGCGTATTGCGTGATGTTTCAGGATATGCAGGATACGTTTTACATCTCCGACCAGCAAAACGCGGATATTCAACCGTTGCAGACTTTTCTTGAAATTGACGGCAAGGAATTTATTGTTATGAAAAACCCGGCGACACACAAAAACGCAAATTTTAAGAGCTACTATGCGATTCGGTATAAGGATATAAAGAACGATGTCAATGCAGGGGCTTAACATAGACGAACAGTTAGAACGGGCGCGGCAGCTTTTCCGTAGCTTGGCGGAGGTTGCCACCGGCTTGCCGTGCGTTATAGCGCCGTATGACGGACCAACTCCGGCGAATCAATATTGTTCTGTTTGGGTGAAAGAATTAAGCCCGGAGCAAAACGATATACAGTATACCGGATTTGATGAAGAGGGCGATTTTTACATTGACCAGAAAAACGAAACATATTTGAAAGTTGAGTTTAAGGCGTTCGGACAAGGGGCGCTTGCGGCGCTTGAGAAAGTCATCAGCGAGCTAAAAAGCCCGGAGCGGGGGTATGGTGCGACCGATGACGAAGACCCGCTGGAAAGGATAAAAAACGCGCCTTTGTGGCAGTATCTTGGATATGGCGGACACGATAATATTCAGGATATATCAACGGTTGTTTTGGGCAAGGTTTTGCCGCAGGCAGTCGTTAATGTTTATTTTTATGCAAACTTGAGCACGGTTAAAGTCATAGAGGGTTTTGACGTGGTTGACTTAAACGTTAGTGTTCGTGATAATAAAGAAGATATTTTTACGGTAAAAATAGGAGGACAACAAAATGTCAATAACACCGATTGAACTTGACGTTCAAATTAGTTTAAGCAGAGCGCAGTCATTGACCCCTACGGATATGACGTTGCAATGCTTTAATACGCCGAACGTTGATTTTTTGCACGGGGAGCGCGTCCGGTTTTTCAGCGACAGCGATTCCTTTAATAAAATTACAACAAGCGGCAGCTCTGTATACTGGGCGGGCAATGCCTTTTTCGGCTTGACTTCCCACCCGGCGCAGATTGCCGTAGGGCGTATTTTTACAGACAATCAGCCGGCATATTTGCTTAGCGCGTCTGTTGATTACGCGGCGTTAGCTTCCGTTTCTAACGGTGCTTTTAGCGTAGCGATTGACGGCGTGCGTCAGGAATTATCGCCGACCGATTTTTCCGGCGTAACAAACCTGCAGACTTTGATTGCAGCATTAACGCCGTCTGCAAGTGCGAACTTTATTGTTGAAGAGTATAACGGCAATTTGATTTTGAAGAGCAAGACGAACGGCGCAAACTCTTCTATCGGCTACGCCGCAGCTCCGACTGCAACGGAAATTGAAACACCGGCAGTTTTGACCGGCGGCACGGTAACACCGGCAAGCCTGACAAGCATATCAGACGGAGCTTTTAAAATCTCTGTTAACGGCGATGAAAAAGATATTACCGGGCTTGATTTTCAATCTGCTGACGATATTAGCGGCATTGTAACAGTTTTGACCGGAAAGATTGACGGCGTAACGGTTACGGCAAATGAAGAAAGCTTGATTTTGACGACGACCGAAACAGGAAGTGCGGCAACCTTGGCTTTTGCAAGTGCCGGTTCTGCCGGAACTGATGTTTCCGCTTTGCTTGGCTTGACTTCCGGGGCTGGCGCTAGTGTTGTAAACGGCACAACGACACCGGTTGTTGATATATCCGAAATGTTAGGATTGACGCAGGAAAGCGGGGCAAGCTTGCAAGCGTCCGGTTATGTTGCGGGTTCAATCACCGAAGAGCTGGCAGCAAACCGCGCTTATATCCAAAACATCGGCTCAAATGCCTATGCTTGGAGCTTGGACGCAGAATACAGGGACACGCAGGACGCACAGGATTTTGCCTCTTGGGTTAATGGCTTGGGCGTTGAGGGCGTAACCTGTATTGTAACGAATAATCCGAATGTTTTAAATGCTTCGGATACTTCAAACATCGCCTATATCTGTAATTCTATGAATTATCAGGGTGTGGCGACGTTCTATCACGACAATGCGCAGGTTTACCCGGATGTTGCATACTTGGCAACGTTGCAATCGGTAAACTATGCAACCGCAAATAGCGTTTTGGATATGAAGTTTAAAAACTTAGGTTCTATCCCGGCGGTTAATCTGCCCGACCTGAATACGAACTTGTCAACTTTGGACAATAAGCGGTGTAACACTATCACTTATTGGGGAACAAGGGACGCTTTGTGCGTAAGAAACGGCGACCAGTCGTCAAACTTGTGGCGTTCTGATTTGTGGGTGAACGTCTGCAACTTCATTGCCGAATTGAAAATCAATGTTGCAAATGTATTTTTACGCAACAAAAAAATTTCGTATACGGTTGCAGGGCAGACCTTATTGACTTCCGCAACCACGCAGACGTGCGATGCCTATGTAACAAACGGGAGCTTTGCCGACCGCGAGTATGCCGACAGCACGTCGGAAAATGGCGTATCTTTGGCAAAAGCCTATACAATCACGCCGCAGCCGATTTCAAGTTCAACACCGGCACAACGCAGAGCGGGAATTGGAACGCCGTTTGCTATTGTGTTGAATGATAGCGGAAGTATGCGGAGTATTGCAATCTCTGTTGAAGTTGTTGATTAAGAGGAGTTAAGACAATGGCAGTAAGAAAAATTTACAATCAGGGGCAGCTTAGTTGTTCTTTTAATGGAACACATCTGCAAGGCTTAATGTCCGGTGCCTCTGTAACAATTCACACAATAGGCGGTGAAGTTGAGCTGACCGAAGGCACAGACGGCGGAGCGGCGAACATTGCCACTTTGCAGGGCGGGCGAATCACGGTAACGTTTCGCGAGACTTCCGACAGCGTGGACTTCCTAAATACGCAGGTATCGCTGCAGCAGGTAAGTTCAACGCCGGGCGTGTTTATTCTGTATTCGGGCGTAAAACGCTTATATACGATTGCAAATGCGCTTGTGTCGGTTCCGGCAGACCTATCCACCGGCGACAAACAAATGGGCGGGGTAGCCTTTGACTTTGTCGGCACCGGAATGGTTGTTGCACCGGGCGAGTAAAACAGGAAGAGAAAAAGCCCCGGATAAAAACGGGGCTTTACTTAAATTAACAAACGAAAGGTTGTAAAATGGATAACTTGGGGGAATTTACAAGCTTTTCCGTAAATGGAAAGACCTACAACATAAAAAACTTCAGTGTGTTTGAGGCATTGAGTTTTCATATTGAATTTATGGCTACAATGGGCGGTTTTATCGGTTCTGCAATAGCTTTGTTTAACAACAAAGGGGAAGAGCCTAAAAAGGGGAAAAACGCGCCACAAGGCAAAAAAACGAGCAATGACGAGATAGCCGAGCTTTTTGCAAAAATCAAACCGGAAGAAACAGAACGGTTGATGAAGAAAGTTCTAAGCCGGGTTATCACGCCGGAGCAGATTTGCCTGGAAAATCAGGCGGCGGCTAACGACTGGTTCGGCAGACCGGAAAACGCTGGGGACTTATGGCTTGTATGCTTAAACGGGCTGGTGTCTTTGGTGGGGGAATATTTACCGAGTGGGCTAAATACAGCGCTACTCGGGTTCAAGAAAGTTCTGGCAGGGCTATCAGCATTGAGCCCGGACAACGCGTCTATGCCTTTATCGGGGAGCCGGTAAGGCGTGGGCTTGTAGACTTTGCCGGGTTGTATAACGGCAAGGTTTCAATTAAAATGTTTTTTGAGGCAAAACGGATGGCGGACTGGCTTAATTATATTGAGGCGGCGAGCTATCATAAAGAGGGCTGACAAATGGCTGTTGTTGACGAGTTAGTTACATTATTATCGTTTAAGACGAGCCCCGGAACTGAAAAGGCTATAAAGTCCATCAAAGACGGGATATCTACGTTAAAAAGCGAGGTTACGAAGTGGGCGGCAGCAGCAACGGCAGCCGGAGCAGCCACATCTGCTTTTTTGCTTAGTGCAAGCGATAAGGCGATAGAACTGCAAAAGCTATCGCAATCAACCAACTTGTCAACAGACAGCCTGCAGCAATGGCAATATGCGGCGGAGGCTGTCGGCGCGTCATCGGCTGCCGTAACCTCCGACCTTGAAAGCTTGTTAAAAACGATGAGTTCCCCGATTCCGGGCGAGCTTAATATGGAACTTATGATGTTAGGCGTAAGCGTCCATAATGCAAGCGGGCAGCTTAGGGGTGCTGATGAAGTATTAAAGGACGTTGGCGACAAATTAAATAAAATGAGTTCTGCCCGTGCTGTCCAGTGGGCGGAGCGTGTCGGCATATCAAACGACACTTTGATGTTGCTTAAACAGGGGCGGCAGGGTTTAAGCGAGCTTTTTGAAGAGGCGCAGCTTGTTGGGGCGATTATACCGGAAGACGCAATTAACCGGGGCGCGGAGTTATCAAAATCAATCAAAACGCTTAAAACGGTTTTTCAAGCGTTAGGAAACAGCATTGCTTTGAGCTTTGCGCCGAACTTAAAAAAAGTTGTGGATAACTTCAAACAATTTTTAATTAACAATGCTGATTTTGTCCGTCAGGGCTTAGGTGTAACGATTGACGGGGTGAGCTGGGGTTTCGGGCGCTTTTGGGATATTCTCGTTAAAATTAAAGACGGGTTTGTTGCTTTGCTACAACCTATGCAGCCGTTCTTAAAAAATATGGATGCGGTTAAGATTGTTGCCGGGCTTGTTACCGGAGCGCTGGCCGGTTTTCTGGCGTTAATGGCTCCGGCAATCATACAGTTTGCGGCAGTCGGGGCAGCTATTGCCGGTGTTTCTCTTGTCATTGAAGATTTTATTACTTGGCTACAGGGCGGAGAAAGCGTCATCGGGGATATTGTAAACGCTTTTTCAAATTGGATGGACAAATTCCCTGAATTAAAAGAAGACTTAAAATCGGTCGGGCAGGTTTTTGCCGATGTGTTTAACGCCATACCGGGCTTAATAGACAAGTGCATTGATAAAATTGAAGATATGTTCCCGGTTATAAACAAGATTTTGAGCAGCTTAGGGAAAGTTATTGATTTTGTATACAAGGGAGCAAAAACAGCGGGCGAAACTTTGACGGAGGGTGCGTTAAAAGTCTTTGGCGGCTATGAGGGGCAGGGAGCGCGTGAAAACGCGCGCAGGGGCGAAAAAATCCTGCCGCAATTAACGCAAGCACAAACGGAAAAGCAGGACACAAGCTTAAAAGACGGCGTTATTCAGCTTTTGGGTTTTGGCGGGGAAAAATCGGGAAGCGGCAAAAATATGATACAATTACCGAAAGCCGAAGACATTGACCGTATGTTTGCCGAGTATGACAAGGCACGCGCGATTCCGTCAATAGATTTGACAATTCCACCGCAGGCACAGCAGCAAGCGGGCGCGGGAAAAGGCGTAGTAAATAACAACCAGACCATAACGATTATGACCGGAGCAGACGCGCGCAGCGTTATTCAGGCAATGCAAACGGAAATGCCGGACGCAAACGTTGTTTCTTCCGGGACGTATGGCAGTTTTATCGGGGGTTATTAAAAGATGAGTTTAATCAATGCAAACGCGATTTTAAACATTTTCGGCAGTAACGCCCTTATATCAAGCCAGACGTTAGGCGATGTTTCCGCCGATGTGAAAATCAGCGAAGTTCATCAATACGAGGCGGACGTTACGACAACCACGCTTGAAAACGGCACGCAGGTATCCGACCACGTCATCACGCACCCTATACAGGCAACGTTAAACTTTGAGATGACAAACAGCGGCTACGGGGCTTTGTTTGGCAGCCGGGCACAAGATGTTTTTGAAACGCTGGCGGCGATTGTGGAAAATCGGGAGCTCGTTACCTTAACGACCGAACACGCCATTTATGACAATATGATAATTAAAAGCTTTAATCCCTTGCACCGCGCGCCGTATAAAGGAGCTTTGCAGATTGCCGTAACCTTGCAGCAAATAAACTTTGTTTCGGTTGATTTGGTAACCTTGCAGAGCAACGGGACAACAGCCGGGGGTTTAAATACGTCTTTGGCGGGAATGGTAGACAGCGGGCGCGCAACCGCGACTTATGTCCCGGAAGTCAACAGTTCGGTTTTAAGCGACTTCAAAAACAATTTATTCGGGGGTTGATATGCCATACTTATTACCTTTTGACAACACGCCGAGCGCAAGAAAAACAATCATATTAAACGAGATGTCGCTTGTTTTTGAAGTGAACTATTTTCCGAATATTCAATGTTGGCTAATGGATATATACCAACCGGCAGAAAGCGACACGGAAACAAACACGCCGGTTGTAACCGGGATAAACTTGCGCACCGGTGTTGATAATTTGATTAAGGGAAAATGCGAGCTTTTAAACGGGTGGGCAATCAATGTTGCCAGCCTGACGGGAAAAGAAAACAACACGCCTGACAGTTTGGGGAATGATTGTTTTATTGTGGTTTATATTCCGGGCGAAACGGTGCCGGTTTCTTTTGAGGATAAAAAACTTGATTAACTTTAAGCGAAATTTGGAGTTATTAGTTGGCCCGTTGAAAGATTATCAAGGGGACGGCAACAGCCAGCAGGCAATACGGATATTGTCTGACGGTTCAACTTCAACTTTGCGCATTAAAGCCAATATCACAAAAAGTATGATAAGTATTCCGAACGCAAGCCAGATTACGATTTACGGGCTATCAAAAGAAACAAGAAACAAGATAATGCAGAGTCAAGCCAGTATCCGGCTTTATGCCTGGTATGACGGGCAACAGAAAGAGCTTGTTTTTCGGGGCGGGATTTTGAATTGTGTTGTTAACCGTGAAGACACGGACATACCGATAACGTTAATATCTTTGGACGGACAGGGCGGATTTATGCGGGCGCCTGTTTCTTTATCATACACAAACGGGATACAGTTAAAAGACGTTGTTAAAGACGTTGCCGGAAAAATACCGGGTATAACGATTGACGATAGCCGGATTGATGTTTCGGGGCAAGTGGGCTTTTCCGGTATGGCATACGCCGGAGGGGCAAAAGAATTTTTAGACCGGCTGGGCGGACAATACGGCTTTAGCTGGAGCATTAACAACGGCGTATTTGAGGCAGTAAGCGACAAGCGCGGTTTTAATGTAGAAACTTTGCTGGGCGCGGGGGTTTTGATAAAAGCCTCCCCCATTCTATCCGGACCCGCGCAACAGCAAATAGGGACTGACATTCAGGCGCTATACGTCCCGGGTGTCAGCCCCGCTCAATTTGTCCGGTTGCAAAGTTCAATAAATACGGAATTGAACGGGCGCTATAAAGTCCATACAATGAACTTGAGCTTAGACACAAAATCGGACAGCTGGACAATGAGCATTCAGAGTTACAAACAGGGGTAAAATTATGGATTACAGCATAATAAAAGACAAGGCGGAAGATTTTAAGGTGTCGCTGCAGCGGTTGTTGCCGACAATGATAAACACGGCAATACCGGGAATAATTGACCAGTTGACTGTTGGCGATGATGGTGTGCCGCGCGTTTCAGCATATACGGCAATCCGGTTGAAATTTATAAACCCAGACACGCAGGAAGTTCAATATATAGACAGTCCGAAGATAACAAACATACCTTTGTCGGTAAACCAGTGCGAGGGGTTGGGTTTATCAATCACAATGCCGGTTTTGCACGGGCAGCTTTGCACATTGATATTTTCGCAGCGGAGCTTGGACAATTTTGCCACGACCGGGCAGATAAGCAATCCGACCAGCGGGGAAGACGCGGCATTGTGCACAGTTCGTTGTTTTGATTATACTGACGCGATGTGTTTTCCGGGCGTGATGACTCCGGCAAACAGCATACAAAACTATTCACAAACGGCTGTTGAAGTGAGAAACGGAGACGGGAGCGTTAAATTATCGGTATATCCGGAAAGCTTGAGTTTAAAACAGGGTGAGGCAACAATTCAGATGTCCGGTAACAATATCGCGATGAACGCCGGGACGATAACGATAAACGGACACACGTTCACAAGCTCATCAGTTGCGCTCAATTCGCCGACAACGATAAACGGAACGGACTTTGATAGCCATTTACACACTGGCGGCACAACGCCAACCGGAAACACTGGCGCAGTGGTTAAATAAATACTTATTTTGTGATTTTTTCACATTTTCCTTGCAAAAAGTGTGTATTTTCCCGCATTTTTGGTAAATAAAAGTGTGAAACTTTATCTTTTTTCATCTTTTGAGAAACATACTACACATATATATTTTTTTAATGCTCTATGGTGAATTCTTGAGTAAAAGTCATAAAGTATCCTAGGGAGTGTAAAAAAACAAACTCCCTTTATACTTTACAACTTTAGCTCGATTCTATGCTCTACGGAGCCATCCTCTCGTTTTTAGTCAGTTTATCGTTTCCGCTCAACCGAATAAAACAGAGATAAACATCAGTTATATCCAGCACCCCAACCGCCGGAAAAGCAAATGCGCCGTATCCTAGTTGTCCACCTCGGGGAATCGCTTATGTGGACTTTTTTAAGACAGTAAGCCGTATTCGCGCCGTAAAACCTGCCCGAGACGAAAAACGAAAATAAAACTTGACATATTAGGAAAATGTAATAGTATTATCTTGTTTTTAGTCAATATGATTATTATCATATTAAAATTTAAAGTCAATAACTTTTCGGAGTTGTTGGCTTTCTTTTTTTGCTTATATTCATAACAGCGATTTTTTTTACCATACAGCGCATACTTTTAAAATTATGATAGATTTATTGTAAAAACGCAAAATCACGCGCCAGCGATAAAAAAAGCAGGCTTATTCCGTATCGTTTTCTTTTTGCCAACTTTCAATCAAATTTAAACAAGCCTCGTATAGTGTTTTAAAATTGTCCATCGTTACCCCCGTTGTCAATGAATAGGCTTTCGGATTTTTTAAATAGAACTTCAAATTCTCCTGTTCTCCCGCGTCTGTTCTTTGCTACGATTATTTTGGCTTTACCTTTGACGCGCTCCATTTCTTCAAGCCATTTGTTGTATTTTTTCTCTTCCGTTTCTTCCGGCTTTTGTAACATTAACAGGTTTTCCGCTGTATAAACGAACATTACAAGGTTAGAATCCTGCTCAATACTGCCGGAGCCGCGCAAGTCCGACAATATCGGCGATTTAACGTCACGCCCGGCGTTGGAACGGTTTAACTGACTTAACAACAGAATCGGAATATTTAATTCTTGCGCGATTATTTTAACTTTACGCGATAAGTAGGTTAAAAGCGCCAGTTGGTCTTTAAACCGCTTTTCGGAGCGTAAAATATGCAGGTGGTCAATAATTATCAAACTTAAATCTTTTTTTCCGGCGCATATTGCCGATATTTTTTCAACAGTGATATCCGCGTCGTCTATAAATTCAAGCGGCAACTCATTTTCAAGACTTTTAGACTTTTCAACAACCGCGTAAAATTCTTCTTGAGTGATTTTTGAAAAATCCGATATACGCAGGGAAGAACATACAAGCCTCTTGTGCATTTCTACCTTTGTCATTTCAAGGGAAAAATATAAAACATTGCCGCCTGCTTGCGCTATTTGCGTTGCAATATTCAGCGCCAGTGTGGTCTTTCCGCCGCCGGAATAACCGCCCAGCGTGATAAGTTCACCCTTTTCAAAACCGCCGATAAGCCGGTCAAGGCTTGGAAACCCGGTTTTAACTACCCGCGGGTTGTCTTTGCCCTGATATTCAAGTTCGGCGTCGGCTAAAAATCTATCCGAGGCGTTTTCTTCGGATTTTGGGAATAATTCAAAATGCTCAATCTCAAAAGCTTTTGTTACGTCTTCGGTTGTGTATAGCTTTTGACCGGCTATTTTTGCAAGCTCCCGTTCTTTCCAGTCTTCTACCAACTTTAAGGCGTAACAGTCAAACATTATCGGTTTTGAAAACTTTGTGTCCCGATTAAGCTCAAGCAGTAACTGAAAATTTACTTTTCCTTTTAAGACGTCGCGCAGGCTTAACAAATCAAAATTTCCCAGCTCTACCATTGCAGAAAAAATTTCTCTTGCCGTTGCGTCCGGCAAAAATTCAGCCTTAAAATTTCCTTTAAGTCTTGTAAAATTTTCAGGGAAAGCGACAAGCTCACTTAAAAACGTGTATTCAGCCTCATTCATTTTTTTACTTCCAGTCCGAAGTTGCCCACCTTATTTCTTCCTCTTTATCGGCGTAACCGCCCTCAACAGCTTTTTGCCATTTTGATTTTTGCAGGAAAAAGTCAAAATCGGCTCGCCACTTTCCCGAATCTCCACGCAAAAAAGAGCTTTCGTCAAGAGCTTTTTCCATCTGGTTAATAAACTCATCAAAACCACCAGCGTCTTTTATCCGTTGTTTAAGTTTGTTTTTTCTTTCATCGGTCAAGATTTTTATTTGAGATAAACCGTATTTTTCTAAAACAGAATTGATTTTTTCAATGTCAAATTCACGAAAAACAATTTTATTGTTTTTTAAATATAATTCTTGTTTATGTTCTTGTTCTTCGTTTACGTTTATGTTTATGTTTAGGATATCGTTCGGTATCCGGTCGGTATCGTTCGGTATCCGGTCGGTATCGTTCGGTATCCGGTCGGTATCGTTCGGTAT